>JAESGG010000014.1_pt1 | contig 265546 bp, 228 predicted proteins | sample 9266231 | NCBI WGS metagenome assembly JAESGG01 (sample SAMN14515337, study PRJNA621664) | algae metagenome | isolation source: Aphanocapsa sp. GSE-SYN-MK-11-07L and co-occurring heterotrophs from wet... | place: USA: Grand Staircase Escalante National Monument, Utah | collected 2006-04-16 | reverse complement strand
GACCCTAAAGGTCGCCCACAACGGTAATTAGGGTAACAACTTGCTACATCATGCCTGAATAGGGTAGGCGTATTCAGTTAAACCTAAATCCGCCAATACCTTCTCTAAATGAGCATAAGCTTCTTTTGTTGGGCCAGGATAATCACCGCCTATAGGCACATTTCCCACATAACCTATGTCTTTAATGCCTTCTGGTGTACAGAAAAACGCCGCCAGCACCAAACTGCGGAAGCGGCCAAAGGCTGTGGCTATGCGTTTAAACTGAGCCGGAGTTTCGGCCGTATCAAAAGCTATATCGTCCATAATGGCTTTTTGCTGCACTTTAGTGAGCGCGACAAAAGTTTTGCTATAACGCATCTGCGCTTCGTCGTCTATCCAGGCCAGAGCCGACAATATCGTTAGTCTGTCCTGCTGTTGACGCTCGTAAGGCGCACTGACCCATTCATCCACAACAGCAGGCACATGTACTTCAGAAGCACTTGGTACACTGCCTTCACGGGGCACCAGAATATCCGAAAGCACGGCCACTAAAGTCAGCTGAGCCTGAGTTAAGGTCAAAGGCCATGGTGACTCGGGCGGCAGAATTAAGTTTGGATCTTTGCCATAACCAGTTGCTGTGATAGGAGTTAACTTTAGCTCAGGCCAATGTTCAGTGGTTGCCTTAGCAGCATCTGCTCCCGCATCTGTTTTACTGACTGGCGCGCTGTCGCAGCCTGCTAAAACGGCAGGTAACAAGGTACTGGCGGCTAAAGCCATCATTAACTTTAATGAGTCGCGTCTGGTCATGCCTGATTTGTACTGCATCTCTTGCTGATCCGCTGTGTTGTTTTGATCCTTTGCCATCAGATCGCTCCTTGTTTTAACTGCGCTGAAAGCCAGGACGAGTTACGCATGGCCAGCGTCATAATGGTCAGAGTGCAGTTTTTATGGGGGTTAGACGCAAAGACGCCGCCATCCATCACAAAGAGGTTAGGGCAGTCCCAGCTTTGACCCCATTGGTTGGTGACTGAGTCTTTTGGCGATGCACCCATACGGGTGGTACCCACTTCATGAATAATTTCGCCACCTTTTAAAATGGCCTGCTCTGGAGTGGGCAATTCACCCACAGTAGCGCCCATTTCGGTAAAAATAGCTTTGGCGGTTTTCAGGCCATGTTCTATTTGTTTCAGCTCATGTTCTGACCATTTCCAGTGAAAACGCGCCACAGGAATTCCCCATTTGTCTTTGACTTCAGGATCGATATCCATATAACAATGCTCGTTAGGCACCATTTCGCCACGCAGCGCAAAGCCGACATAAGCTCCATAGTTCTGTTTCACCTGACGTTTTAAATCTGCACCATAACCTTGAAAGTTACCCGCCAGACCGGCACCTGGCTCATTAAAACGTGCGCCAATTTCAAAGTGATAACCCCGGGGGAAATCCAGCTCTTTGCGTTCTTGTGCTTTGTGACCCCACCATGGAATAAACAGGTGGTTGGCGGTATGGCCATCTTCGTTATAAATAGGGCGCCCTTGCAAAGCCGGCACCAGGGCACTGATATTCGCGCCTGTCGAGTCCATCAGGTTTTTACCCACCTGACCGCTGGAGTTGGCCAGGCCATTTGGAAAACGTGCCGATTTGGAGTTTAACAACAAGCGGGCGGATTCACAGGCACTTGCAGCCAGGATCACCGCTTTGGCTTTGAGTTGGTGTACTGTAGAGGTTTTTTTATCCACATAACTGACACCTGTTACTTTGCCGTTTTCGTCGGTATCGACAGATTTCACCATCGCATCCGTGATCACCTGTAAGTTGCCTGTGGCTTTGGCCATAGGGATCAGCGAGGTTGTAGTTTGAAAAGCGGCACCAATAGAACAGCCATGACCACAAGGGGTGGCATAAAAACAGGCGGCTCTGTTATCCAGAGGACGGGTCAATACGGCCCGGTGCATAGGCACCATAGGTATTCCGAGCTTTTTCGCCGCTGCTGCTATTAATAGCTCAGTAACACGAGGCTTAGGTGGCGGTTGTAATATGCCATCCGATGAAGGAGGCATATCATCAAGGCCAGTATTGGTACCACAAACCCCAACTAAAGCTTCGGTTTTATCGTACCAGGGTGCTATATCTTCATAGTCAAATGGCCAGTCAGCCCCTAAACCATCACGGCTTTTGCCTTTAAAATCATGCTCACTGAAGCGCAGAGAATAACGGCCCCAGTGGTTGGTACGTCCACCTAACATACGGGCGCGCCACCATAAAAATTCGGTGTTTTCTGCTGCCGTATAAGGCTCGTTTGGTACCTGCCAGCCACCGTCTACTGTAGCGTCATAAAAACCAAAGTCTTTATCTGAGTTGCCTGCGCCCATTAAGGGGGCTTCGCCATTGCGTTTAAACATGGGGGTTTCAGTTTTTGGATCATAGTCCCGTCCGGCTTCGAGCATCAGCACTTTATGTCCTGCTTTTGTCAGCTCATAAGCCGCCATAGAACCACCAGCGCCGGACCCAACCACCAGCACTTCAAAGTCAAAATCTTTCATTAGTTCAGCTCTTTAATTTTGATATTTTTGAACCAGACCTTATCGCCATGATCCTGTAATCCTATATGGCCTTCTTTAGCGGCAGCAAACCCCGACCAGTCGGCAAACTTACTTTTAGCAACCAGAGTTTTCCATTCATCGCTGCCGATAGTCACTTTTGCTGTTTGCACATCATTTTGCCAAATGGTTAAAGCGGAGTGCTCCAGGCGAATTTTAGTAGTGTTCCACTCACCGGCTTTTTTATGCGAAGCCGCAGGAGAAGCAATCATGTCGTATAACGAGCCAGAAAGGTGAGTGTCAAGTTTGTTGTCCGGGTGACGCTCGTTATCCAGAATTTGAATTTCCGGCGCGTGGGAGTAGATGTATTTGCCTTTTTCATCAGCCAGAATAAGAATGCCGCTGTTGCCTACTTCGGCAATTTTCCAGTCGAGCGTCAGTTCGAAGTTTTTGTAACTTTGCTGGCTGATTAAGTCGCCGCCACCGCCTGCAGTCAAAGCTATTGCACCATTTTCAATTTGCCATTTCTCGTGCACTGTTGGTTGTTTAAAAGTGCGCCACTGCGACATATCTTTACCGTTAAACAACAACTGCCAGCCGTCTGCTTTTTCCTGTGCTGTGAGTTGATTGTCGGCTGCAAAGGCTGGAACGCTCAGGGCCGAAAGTAGAGCAAATGTGGCTAAGGTTTTATTTTTTATAGATAAAATCAAGTTGTCACTCCTGTTGTCTGTTCAATGCTCTGGTGGCATTATTTTTCAATCTATCTTGTTACTGCATTGAGGACATCAGAATGTCACGACCTTCTATCTGATTTTTCCTCTGGTAACGAAGCCGGATACTGTGCACTGTAATCGGTTTCATTACTGCTCTATAAAAGCAAGTAAAGGCACCTGAATGCAAGCTCTGTTTTTACTTTTTGAGTTACAACAGCTATTGCTCACGCTGAGTTGTGTTTGGCGCGCGTAAAATTATGTCGCAAATCTACAAGAAAAAAATGCAGCAGCTGCCAGAATTGAAGCAATTTTTTAGGAGATTTCTGATGCTTAACTTAGTCCGTTTTATGCTGCCGTTCGCGGCTGTTCTGGCTTTTTCTGGTTGGGCACAGTCAGGCTACAAAACGTTACCTGACTATAAAAAGTTACCTGATTATAAAACAGTGCAGTTGCAGCAATTTCAAACCCTTCAGCCTTTTACATTAGCCAGTCTCGACCAGACTAAACCCACTTATATCAAGTTTTGGGCCAGCTGGTGCAAACCTTGTATGGAGCAAATGCCGCATTTCGAAACGCTGTATCGAGACTATGGTGATAAAGTGAATTTTGTGGCGGTGAATATCAATATCAACGAAAAACGTCAGGAAATCACCAAGGTGCAGCAGCGCTTTAAGCTGAGTATGCCGATTTATCTGGATCAGCAAGGGCAGTTGGCTTTGGCTTTAGGTTTAGTTGGCACACCTTATTCGGTATTGTTAAACCCGAAAGGCGAAAAGCTGTATAGCTCGCATGAGTCAGACTCTGTATTGGATGGTTTTATTAGTCGTCTGGCGCAAGGCCAGCAGTTGCCTGCAGAAACTGCCAGATCGGATATGACTGCAGCAGCCCAACAAAAGCTTTTAGCCAATTATCAGACGGGTGAGCAGTTGGTGTTTTTTACCGCCACCTGGTGCGACTGGTATCTGGCTGAATCCCGACCAGAGATGGCAAAACAATGTAAGGATGCTCAGGCTGGTTTAAACCAACTGGCGGCTTTGTTACCAGAAAAAAACTGGAGTGGGGTGGTGAACCATTTGTGGACTGACGATAAAGCTCTGGCTGAATTTAATGCTTTGTATCAGATGAAAGTACCTTTTCAGATCGACAGCTATGGCCTGTTGTTTCAACACTTTAATGTTCGCAGTATTCCTGTGCTGCTGAAACTAAAAGATGGCAAAAAGGTGGCTGAGATCAGCGACTTTTCAAACCCACAGCAAGTGGTTAAGCTGCTGCAATAAGGTTGTTCGGCGCAATAAGTGGCACTGCTTTAAAGTGCCACCGTCATATTGAGTATTTAGTGAAAGACAGAATCAAGAAACTTAATCATGTCATTCAAAGTGGGGGTGGCTAACTCTTTAAAGCAGCCCTTGGTATAGTCGTTACAGCCGCTGTCGAGAAAACCATGGCCTTTGCCTTCATAAATTTTGAACTCCACCTTCTGTCCTGCCGCTTTAAGCAAACTGACATAATGACTTGCCACTTCAGGAGTAGTCAGGCCATCTTCACTGCCGACCAGTACAAACTGAGGCGGTAGTTTGTAACCAGCTTCTGGCAACAGATACAGAGGTGACACAGCTTTATAATACTGTTCATGGCTATCAACACTAATACCAGCACCAAATAAGCCACGTGGACTGGCATTACCCCATTTCCAGAACGGGTTTTGTGCTGTCTCAAAACCACCTTTTGCGCTTTGTAATAAATCAAATGCGGTGTAACTCAGGATAACGGCCTGTACTTTGACGCCATCTGCAGCTGCCACTTGCTCAGCGGTTTTTCCTTTAGGCAGGTAAGAGGGAGTAAATTTCTGGCTTTGCGGGGTAAAACCTTTTGAATCCAAAGTACGGCCTGCCAGCATCACCATAGAGGCTAAATGACCACCGGCACTATCGCCTGTCACAGCAATTTTAGCAGGGTCGCCGCCGTAGTTTTGAATATGATCTTTCACCCAAAGCACTGCACCCAACGCATCTTCCACTATCTCGTTGACCGTGGTGCTGTTGTTATTATCGCCAAGCAGCCTGTAGTTCATATTGACCACCACCAGATCAGCGTGGCTTGCCATATACAAGGCCATATCGTTCATTATGCTTTTGTTATTCACCAGCCAGCCGCCACCATGAAAAATCACAAGTACAGGCAAAGGTTTAGCCGCTTTTTGCGGGCTGTAGATATCAGTCGTCAACGAAAAGCCCTTCACCTTAACCCACTCAATATCTTGATGTAATTTCACTTCATTGATTGCCAACACCTGTTGGCTGAAAAGTGAAGCAATCAAAAAGACGATATAAAAAACAGCAACTTGCCCCTTGCGCATAAAAACTCCTGATAAGTGATGCTGGCAGTTCGCACCGCCAAGCTTTAGTCTGTTTGCCACGGTTTTATAGAAACATGAATTTGTGGTTGATACCAAGGCAATTCGGCACAACAGGCTTTTGTGCGAAAAAACGTTAAGCAGATAAATAAATTGTGAAAGGGGTTTACACAAATGGGGAGGGCGCCTGACCTGCATCTTTATCATAGAGCACCCTAAATACTGCCTGACTTCTTGCTGAAAACTTTTTATGAATCTTGGCAGATGAGGATAAATGCATAGTGTTATTTACTTTAATTGCAAAGCAGGCGCGCTTTCAGAAAAAAAACAGGCAACATTTATTTGTTGCTGAAGAAGAAAAAACGCTCTAATTTAGGAACTTAGAGTGAGTAAGCCTAAAAATGACAGTCAAGAAGAAGTAATAATGTGCCAGCCGGCTTTTGACAGGTTCTAGCACACTATACAAATGTTTAAGTTTCTGTGGATATGATTATGCGGACAGGCAAATTTATTTTTTTCGTAGCCTTAATGAGTGTGCTCACTCTTGCCCTGTCGCACCAGGACACCCGCTGGCTTATTCTTAATGGTGTGGCAGCAAGCAAGTTATCTAGCGAGCTACTCAATCAAAAAGTCCCCGCAACTCCTGATTGGGCTATTGATCTAGTGATCATTACTAGCTCAAAAGAACATACCGTATCCTTTAATGAGCATGGCTCCGCATTTTTGTATGTTTATAGCCCAAATAACAAGCCGAATTTAATTAACCATACATGGCAGCATTTAGTAGGCCCATGGTATGTTGGCAAAATCAAAACTTAACAAGCAAAGGCAGCCGACGCTATTACTGCGGCTGCTTTGAGCGTTATCTTGCAAAAGTAAACAAGGACGGATCGTATGACAACAATTCTGATAATTGGACTTCCAGTTCTGACCATTCTATCAATAGTGATTTCACTAAAATTAAAGGAATTGTTCAGCCTTTTACTCATTTTTGCGCTGGGAGTGGCGTCTCCATTCATCGTAGATTTTGTTTATTGCTCTGTTTTAAATAATGAGTGCAAACCAGACGCGTTATCGGCAGTTGGCTTTTTATTCCATGCCATGTATGTGGTTGTAATTAGCTCTGTTATTTACGGTATTATCCCAAACAAAATTAAGCAAAGGAGTAAGCATGGCAGCTAACAAAACGCATCATTCACTCCCGTTGATCGCTGAGCCCACGGATCCCTCGCTGCCAGTCATTATTGAGTGAGTTGAGGTTTTTATAGAAACACGATTTTTATGCTGGCACCACGGCAATTCCTTAGTAGATGATTTTGTGCGAAAACACGTTACTCGGTTGTATAAATTGCGAAAAGGCTGCTGTGGAATTAGTCGTACAATTAGGCAGATTGAGAACCATCTATGTTTTGTTGTAATGACGTTCATGTCCAATATGGCGGAGTATCTGCAGGTGAATGAAATACAAAATCCAGCACTAATCAAACTGCAAAAGGTAAACCCAGACGGCTTCAGCGAGTTTAAAACAGCGCTGCAGGAGTCGTTCAGGGTGGCCGCAGAAGCAGATTTAGGCCAGACACTTACCGAGCCCATTCCGTCTGATGACGACATAGCACAGTCCATAGCTGTTGCAGGAGCTGCCAGCTATTGGATCATGGCAGAAGGACAAGCTGTCGGCGGTGCTGTGGTGGTGATTGACGAAAGCAGCAATAAAAACTCCTTGTCGTTTTTCTTTATCTCCACCAATCAGCAGAGTCGTGGACTTGGGGGCCAAGCCTGGAAAGCGATAGAGCGAGAGTTCCCACATACAGAAGTCTGGGAAACCGTCACTCCCTATTTTGAAAAGCGGAATATTCATTTTTATGTAAACAGGTGTGGTTTCAGTATTGTGGAGTTTTACAACAAGTTTCAGCCAGACCCAAACCAGCCATTTACTCAGGCTCATTCGGAGGAGGGAGAGATGGAGATGTTTAGAATGCTCAAAGTAATGGGTACCTGACTGCCTGTAGTTAGGTAGCTTCTGATTTCAGCTGACATTTGATGAAAACCTCCTTTTCTTAACGCCAAAAGTCTTGCTCTTTCCTGGCCTTATGATTAAGCCCTTTGATCCTCTGTTTTTTGTTTTCACCTTAGGGGTGCTTCTATCTTCGCTGCCTGTATGTGCCAGTATTTCTGGCACCCGACACCTAATCTTTTAGCTTGGTTTTTCTACTCAGAAGCTACTCCCCACCATCCTTTTTCTTCGCTGGCGCAGATGTTGGCAAAGTGGTCTTTTGTTTTACTTCTTCGGTCAGTTCATTCAGTAAATCGTCAGCCGGGGCGCGGGTTTCGTCGACTTTTTTGTTGGCTTTATCTTTGGCCCATTGTTTGGCTTCTTTTTCTAACGTGGCTTTGTCTTTGATTGTAGAGACAGGCTTCTTCTGATTGGCGTCAGCCCGTGCTTTGGCATCTTCGACGTATTTTTTCGCGGCTTTTAATTCTTCTGCCGATTTGCCGGTAAATTGTTTCACCATATCATCTTCGGTCAGCATGGCTTCCTGCGTCATTTCGGTGAAACGTTGCTTGGGCTGATTTAATAAATCGGCTTTGCCTGCTTCTACTTTTTGCTTAATTTCTTCGAGCGGATCCATAGCTTTTTGTTTTAGGTTTTCTTCCAGTGCATTTTGCATTGAACCACCGGCTAAACCTGTTTCAACAAAACCGGTTTGCTCTTCCGACAAACCTAGACCCTGGCCTATCTTTCCGGCAGCTGCTGCCACTGCCTTTTGTTTTAATTTTTCAGGGCTGGTGTACTCAACCAGCTCTTTCGGCCAGCTAGGGGCTATTTTACCTGCGGCTCCTTCGACCACCTGATGGAAAATTTCAGTTTTGCCACCCGACACTAACAAAATAGCCATTTGGTTGTGTTCTTTGTTCCAGACAAAACCTGCTTTTTCGGCCAGATGAGGCAAAGGCGAGTGTTCGGATACGACAAAAAACAGCGGGCCTTGTTGCTGAATAGCTGTGGCAGTATTTAATAAGGTGACGGCGGTGCGGTAGTTTTCTTCACCCATTAAGGCCACCATCGGGTCGCGGATCAGCGGGTTTTCAAACAGCTTGACTTCAAGCGGATTAAAACCAACCAGAGGACGAAACAATTCACCCAAAAGTTGTGCCTGTGATGTCATTAATATAGCCGGCGCGAAACAGCCGGTTAATAACAAACTACACAACATCACTTTGATTTTTGACCACAACTTCATCACAGACTCCGCACCCAAAAACAACACTGGTTAATTACTGTGCGCAGGCTAGCAGAAGTCTGTTTCGAAACATAGAGAGCTGACTGGCAGCTGAACAAAAATAAGTTATACCCGTCGTACTTGAAGCCGCAGCTTTGTTGACTGCACGATTTCGCCCCAGTCACATAGGAACAACTATGCTCCTGGGGTCTCAATCATTTGTCGCCTCGCCGCAACATCAATTACTTAGGGTATAGGCCCGAAAAACGGGCTTTTACTGGAGAGGGTTACAAACTTTGAGCGTACTGAAATAACGCCTTGAGGATATTCATTTTCTTTACGTCATCGCCAGCTTCATGCGCCAGATTTTCCAGTGCCAACCCAAATTCTTCAAAGGTTAAATTAGGCTTATCCAGGCCATGCGTTAGTTTATCGCTGCGATAGCGTTGCCAGCGTTGTTGCTCCTGATCGGTCAGGCTTTGTGGGTAGTTGCGGGCACGGTATAAAAACAGCAGCTGATTTAGTCGGTCTTCGCTAAAAAGCACAGGGTTGGACGCCAGTTGGTCAGCACTCATCAAATGCAGCTGTTCCATCCGTTGTTTATCTTCGTTGGAGACAAAACCGTTATAGAGCTGATAATCCGGATTAGTCTCTACACTATAGTCTGTCGGCAACTGATACAGCTCCATCACCTTAGGCTGAATAGCAGAGCGGTTTTGTCGCAGCCAGTCCAGATGCTTCAGGCAGGCGGCTCTGTCTATGCCTAAATCGGCAGCACGTTGTTCTGACAAGGTTTTAGCCGGAGACAATACAGGGCACTTATTGATATGAATAAGCTTTAAACCAAGCCTTTCCTGGTCTTCGTCCAAATCTGCGGTTTTGGTATACAAAAGTTGCTGCAAGCAAGCTAAATCCAGCTCCAGCAAAGGTTTAGGATCGGCTTGCAGGTTGTAGCAAATCACGGCATTTTTATTAGTTGGATGCGGCGCTAAAGGCACTATCCAGCTAACACAACCCTGAATAGCAGGGAAGCGGCCCGACACGTGCACCAGCGGCGTTAAATTGACTAAATCAAACAACTTACTGACTTCAGTTTTTTTGCGTAAATCCAGCAGGTACTGAAACAGCTTCGGTTGTTTTTCTTTCACCAGTTTGGCAATGGCGATAGTGGCATATACATCAGACAAAGCGTCGTGTGCGCGTTGATGCGATAAACCATTGGCTTTGGTTAAATCTTCTAATTTAAAACTTGGGCTGCCATCGGCTTTTTCTGGCCAGACGATGCCTTCAGGGCGCAGCGCATAACAGGCACGTACTATATCGATTAAATCCCATCTGCTATTGCCGTGTTGCCATTCGCGGCCATAAGGCTCGTAGAAGTTACGGTACAGGCTGTAACGCGTGACTTCATCATCAAAACGTAAGCTGTTGTACCCAAGCACACAAGTATTCGGCTGGCTGAATCTCTCCAGAATACGACGGCAAAATTCGGTTTCAGGCAAACCTTTTTGATTACAAAGCTGTGGTGTCAGGCCTGTGATTAAAGCTGCTACCGGATGAGGCAAATAATCGTTCGCCAACTGGCAATACCACATATCGGGTTCGCCAATAGGGTTTAAATCTAAATCTGTGCGAATACCACCAAACTGGGATGGGCGGTCTTTTTTTGGATCCGCGCCCCAGGTTTCATAGTCATAAAAATAAAAGCTGGCCTGTGGTGGCGCCAGTGGTGTCGATGGTTGGCTCAAATCAGTGGCATCCATAAATGCGAAAACAAAGAGCGGGCAGTGTAGCACTGGTATCTAAAGGCGTCGATTGGCTTGCTATGGAGCGAGAGCAAAATCAGATTAATCCTATGGGCTTAACAGACTGATCTGCTTAGGCTATCCGGTCCGTAAATGTCTATGCTGTGAACACAAAATTGTAACCCTGAATCTATTCGCTGGAGTAAAGCATGTTACCCATTTCTGTTGCTGTGGTGGACGATCATCCGTTTTTACGTTTGGCGGTAAAAGCTGTACTGGAGCGACATAACTTTGTCGTGCTGGCTGAAGCGGATAACGGCATAGACGCCATTCAGTTACTGAAAAACACTCCTTGTCAGCTAATGATCCTGGATTTGGATATTCCACAAATGAGTGGGCTTGAAGTGATACGCCGGGTCAACCAGCGTTACCCTGAGACCCGTATTCTGGTGCTTACTGCTCAGGAGCCAGCTGTTTATGCGGTGCGCTGCATTGAAGCCGGGGCTTATGGCATAGTGTCCAAAGCACAGCCTCTGGAAGAACTGGCAGAAGCCGCGCGTTTGGTGCTGAAAGGCAAAAAAGTATTCCCGCAACCAGAGCTTTATGGCGAACAGCTGGCAAGTTCAGAAGCGGCTTTATTGGCTAGTTTAAGTAACAGAGAGCTGCAAATCGTTGAGCTTCTGTGTAAGGGCCATGCCAATAAAGACATTGCTGAAACTATGGCCATTAGCCACAAAACCGTCAGTACCCACAAAACCAATATCCTTGCCAAGCTGAACTTAGGCTCATCTATGGAGTTGTTTGATTTTGCCAAAAGGCATAATTTGTTATGAGGGTATGGCTTGGTCTTGTTTTATTACTCTGCCCGTTACTATTGTGCTCATGGGCTTTGCAGGCGCAGCAGTTGCAGCTGTTTTCCCGCAGTACTACACAAATACAGCTGGAACAAACAGGGGCTGAACAACAATGGCTGAAGAAAAGAAAACAACTGGTGTTTGGTGCGCTGGACGACGAGCATCCGCCTTTTGTGCTTAAAACTAATGGCAAAGATTTTGAGGGCATTACCGCTGATTATCTGGGGCTGATAAGCGCTGCTTTGGCCTTGCCGGTAGAAATTCGAAGTTTTGCCACTAAAGCAGAGCTGATAGCCGCAGTGCGCGCAGGCACGATCGACTTTTACAGTTACGCCCGCATGAATGAGCTGGATGTGGCCGATATTGTTGCGACAGAGCCTTACGCTGACGATATTCCTGTGCTGGTAACCACAACTCATCAGCAGTCAGTGGCAAAGTTAAAAACAAAACACAAATCAAGGTTGGCTTTTTCCAAACACTATTTAACAGTTGAACGACTAAAGCAAAGTTTTCCTGATGCCGATTTAGTGCCCTACGACAATTTAACTCAGGCGATAGAAGCTGTGGCTTTAGGCCATGCCGATCTGTATTTGGGCAATGTGATTAGCGCTCATTATTTAATTCACACCGGCCATTTTTCCGAGCTGAATATCAGCAACTTTACGCCTTTGACTTCAGGGCATTTTAATTTTTATGCGTCAAAACAACAGCCTGAACTCTTGGCGCTGCTAAACAACGTGATTGCGGCTGTGCCTCATACCGAGCAACAACAGATTTTGCAGCGTTGGAGTGCAGGGCGGGCGCTTTATATGTTGGCGGAGCGTATTGAGTTATCCCAGGCTGAGCACCGTTATATTGAACGCGATAAGCCGGTGCGTCTGGTGCATATACAGGGAGATACGCCATTTTTAATGGGCTCAAAGGATTTAAAACAAGGCGTTGGCATTTTAAAGTCGTTAACTGAAGCCATCAGTGCCAAGACTGGTTTGGAGTTTGAGTGGGTAGCTGCGCGGTCGTTAACCGAAATGCTGCAACTGCTGAAAGAGGGCAAAGCCGATCTGGCGGCTATTTTGTCGCCTAATGCTGAACGATCGGAATTTCTAAATTTTAGCCGGCCTTATCTGGTGACCTCCTATGCGCTATTAACCCGCTCAGATTCTGTTACGCCACAACTACGGCTGGAGCAAATGGCTGGCAAAACGTTAGCTATTCAGAAAAATCATGCGATAGAGCCGTATCTGCGCTCTACTTATCCGGATCTAAAACTGAAGTACGTTGAGAACTTACCGCAAAGCGTTGAGGCGGTGTTACAAGGTCAGGCCGATGCTATGGTGGAGAACCTGGTGATAGCGCGGTTTTATGCTGAGTACAGTTATAAAAAACAACTGCAAATCAGTTCCAGCTTTATGCCTTCAGGCGCACGTTTTACCCTGGCAGTATCCAAACAGCAGGGCGAGCTATACAGCATTCTGGATAAAACTCTGTTAAGTATTCCCCCTGATCAATTGGCGCTATTGTCGGATTGGTCGGTCAATACGACTACTCCAAATTTTTGGCAGAGTTATCGCCTTCAGCTTATGCAGGCTGCTGCTGCATTTGTGCTGATTGTGCTGGCGTTTTTATTCTGGAATTTTTATTTACGCCGTCAGGTGCGCGAACGGCAGTTATTGCTGGAACAGGTGGAACTTGCCAAAGAGCAGGCCCTTGAGGCGAGCAAAGCCAAAAGCTTTTTCCTGTCCACCATGAGCCATGAAATACGCACTCCGCTGCACGCCATTATTGGCACTTTGGAGCTGGCAAAACGTCAGGCAGATGACAAGCTGTGGGATTTTACTGCCATAGATATTGCCTATGATTCAGCTCAGGGTTTGAAAGAGCTGATTGGCGATATTTTAGATATCGCCAAAATAGAAGCAGGCCAGTTGGAACTCAAACCCCAATGGCTGCAGTTGCAGGATGAAACCAAAAGGCTGTATCAGGTGTTTGTGGGTATGGCCAAAAGCAAAGGTTTGTATCTGAATTACAAAATGGACCTGGCCTTCGAGCCATATCAGGTCGAGCTGGATCCTTTGTTATTTAAACAATTGCTGTCGAATCTGCTCAGCAACGCCATTAAATTTACGCCTGAAGGTGGGGTGGATTTAAGTTTAATTGTGCTGGAACAGCAGGGAGAACGTCTGCTGGTACAGCTTTGTGTTAAAGATACAGGTGTCGGCTTAACGTCTGAACAAAGCGAAAAAGTGCTGAAACCTTTTGCACAGCTGTCGAACTCAGAGCGGGTGTCCGGGGAACGCGGTACAGGTTTAGGTTTGAGTATTTGCCAGACCATAGTGCAACTGATGCAGGGCAGCTTTTCTATTGATAGCGAAACAGGCCATGGCACTGAAATTCAAATCAAACTGCTGTTGCCTTGCAGGGCTGCTGCGTTGACTGAGCCTGACAAAAAACTATCCGAAGAAAACGCAGACGAAAACCAGCAACATCAGCCTTTAAAGCTGTTGGTGGTGGACGATCATCAGGTCAACCGAATGTTATTGCAGCGCCAATTGAGTTATTTAGGCCATCAGGTCTGGCAGGCAGCGGATGGCGCAGAAGCGCTGCAGTTGTTAAAAGAGCTGCAGCTGGATTTGGTGCTGACCGACTGTAATATGCCACTGATGGATGGCTATCAGCTTGCTCAAGCTATACGAGCGGATGAAGCCTTACAGAACTTAGTCGTGCTGGGGCTAACAGCCAGAGCTCAGTCCGACGAAATAGCCCGCTGTATAGCGGCTGGTATGAATGACTGCTTATTTAAACCTATCAGTATCAATGAATTACAACAAAGTATTCATAAGTACGCCAAAGGCAAAGCGGCTTTCAATATCGATGCTTTGTTTGCGTTGGCTGGGCCTGATCCAGCTTTTGCCCGCCAGATGCTGTCTACTTTATGCCAAAGCAATAGTGAGGACATAGAACAGCTTAAACTGCTGCTGCAACAATCGGATTGGGAGGCGCTGAAAAAACTGGCGCACAAAATCAAAGGTGCTGCAGTGCTGGTGCAAGCGGAGCAGTTAACTGACAGCTGTGAAACGCTGGAAAAAGCCACAGAGCAGCAGATCACCAGTGCCAGTTTACGAGTGCTGGCCGCCTTAAAAGTATTTAACCGCGAAGCACAGTTATGGTGCGACAACAGCCAGAAGGAGTTGGCCTCAGACGAGGAAAACTAAATGCAAGACCCCAAAATGTTAATAGTCGAAGATTGTCCGGCGCAGCAACTCTATGCCGGACAACTATTAAAACAGCTGAAGATCCAGCACATCAGTTACGCATCCGATGGTGAGCTGGCTCTTGAACTGTTAAAGCAACAACAGACTGATGTGATGCTGATCGATCTGGAAATGCCGCAAATGAATGGTGTGGAGTTATTACGCTCAATAGCAAAACAGCAGTTATGCCAGGCCGTGATTATCACCAGCGCCAAAGATGCATTGTTGCTCAATAGTGTGGCCACTATGGCCGAAGCCGACGGTTTGCAGGTGCTTGGCACTTTGGCAAAGCCACTGAGCAAAGAGCTATTGAGTCTTTGCTTAAGCCGGCGTAAAGCCGAGGTTTGGCCCGCTGATTTTGAGAGAAAAGCTCCGGTTTTTGATCAAAAGCTGTTGTGCGAAGCCATCAGTGAGCAGCAATTTTCGCTGTGTTATCAGCCGATAGCAGATATGAGTTCAGGCCAGATCATCGCAGTAGAAGCCTTAGCGCGCTGGAGTCAGCCAGAACTTGGCATGGTAAGGCCCGATGTTTTTATCGCGGCCGCCGAGCAGTGGGGGCTGATTAACGAGCTGACGCTGCTGTTATTGGATAAGGCGTTGCAGCAACTGCAACAGTGGCAAGGTCTAGGGCTTGTTGTGCAGCTGTCTTTTAACCTATCACCTTTGTCCTTGTCAGATGCAGCTTTTGTACAGCAGTTGCAGCATAAAGTGCGACAGGCAGGCATCAAGCCAGAATTGATCTGCTTTGAAGTGACTGAAACCCAGGATTTTACTCAAGTCTCAGCGGCAATTGAGAGCTTAGCTAATTTACGTCTGGCAGGTTTTTCTGTTGCTATAGACGACTACGGCACAGGCTTTGCCAACGCCCAGCAGTTGTCCCGTATACCAGCGACCCGGTTAAAGCTGGACCGCAGTTTAACCGACGGCGTATCAGGGCGACCACAACAGCGGCTGGTGCTGGAAAACACCATTCAACTGGCGCATAAACTAGGTTTAAGCTTAATAGCCGAAGGCGTAGAAAAACTGGCTGACGCTATGGTGATTAAGCGCTGTGGCATAAATCTGGTGCAGGGCTATTTGTACCATAAGCCTTTAACGGCGAACGACTGTACTGCAGTGCTTAGTCATAGTTTGGAGCAACAGGCGGCGAGTTAAGCGGGTTGATTTAGAGTGATCAGGGACGATCCAACTATGGGACTATTGAGTCTGAAATTGAATAAAAAAAGGCAGGTAAACATCTACCTGCCAAAGGCACCGGTTGGGGTTGACGACGAATTATTCAGCTGGCGCTGGCTCTGCAGTTGGCAGCGGTGTTTCAAAAGATAAACTGACCACACCAGAATAGTTATCTGGCGTGTAGCTGGTTGTAGCTACAGGCGCTATGGTCATATTCACCACCTGACCTGCAGCGGCCTGGCTTGCACCTACTACATCAGCTGCTGTGCTGGTTAAGGTCACGCCATTCACAGCCACAGCTAAATTGATGCTGTTAGACAACGAACTACCAGTCAGGGTTGAGCTGGTCACCGCAGCCTGAATAGCGCCAGTGGTGCTGCCCATATGCAGTTGCTTCTGGATAGGGGTTAGTACGTTATTAAAAGTGTTCCATTCCATACGCTGCGGTGCAGTAAAGACGTCGTCCCCTGGCAGTGCATTGACGAAAAACTCGGTGGACGGCACATCAGCCACTATAGTGATTTGTTTTTGCTCTGTCTGAGCAGCAAAGCTGGATGCAGAAAGGCTTAACAGCATGGCTGAGGCAAAAAGAGTAGTTACATTTTTCATCGGCATAAGCTCCTGTGATCAAAAGTAATGCAGCCCTCGCGGTACTGCTGAATGATGAGCAACTCACCATGGTCACTATCTTAAGTGGGGGGGACAGACTGTTCTATCGGACTAATCTGATAACAAAACAAAGTTAAAAAAGGCCCCATCAAAGGAGCCTGTTGCGCAGATCTAAGAGTTCTGGAGGGCGGAGCTAATCAGGAAGTTGAGGTTCAATCACTAGCGTGACATCACCTTTGTATAAATCCCCTCTGTAGCTGCCAAGCATCTCTGTTAAGGCGTTACGTTGCACTTCAAAGTGCAGCTGTCCGGCACCATTGAGTACAGTGGAGTTGGCTTTAAACAGCAGCTGATTGGCCTGGCCTTGTCGTAACTGGATTTTATTAACCGCAGCGCCATTTTGTTGCGCCAGTTGTTTTGGCAAACTCAGGCTGGATCTCACCGGCACCTGATGGTTTTGTCTGGTGTTTTTCAGCGCACAGTCTGAGCCGCTTTGATACTGGCATTGCAGATAAACCGCAATAGGAACTGAGTTCCATAACCGAAAAGGAATGTCCTGGAAAACCCGTTCAGGTACTTGCCCGGTGGTTAAATACTGGGCCCAGCCTGAGGCGGGTGAAAGCACCGCATGTTCACTGCCTGCCGGGAAACGGAACAGAGACTGATGCCCTACGCTGAGTTCAAAATTAATCACCACTTCGTTTTCATCGTAGCTGCCTTCACCAAAATCAAAATCACCATTAGGACCAACACTAAACACCAGTTTGCCTCTGTAGATGCCGTTATCCATTTTTAATGGATCGGGCGTATTTAAGCGGTATTTAAAAATTAAATGCCGTTGCGTGATGCCATAACTGCCCCTGTATTGGCTTTTAAGTGCTCTGGTACATTGACCGCCGTTTTGCTGCGCTGAAGCATTAATACTCCATAAAAAGGCGGTGTCTGTATAACCGTTGACTGAATTAAATCCACTTCTTCGACAAGAGGAGTTATTGTCTGGCATATTTAAATCTTCACTGAGTTGGAACAAATGGGGCTGATTAGTGGCGTTACGACGGTAAATACCGCCAATATCAGTCAGGGTAAAAGTTAAGTTCGCTGAACTGCCATTTTCTTGCTGCACCGTAACAATTCGGCTGCCCGGAAAACGAAAATACACTTGCTCTCTGGGGTTGGAGCTGCGCCTATAGCTGCGATCAATAAAGGTATTCAGCTGAAGAATTTTATCCCTTCCCCAAAAACTACACCAATAACCACGACATTCAGTGATGTCGGTAAAGTCGATGCGCTGCTGACCGTTAGCACCGGGTTTGTATTCGGCATGAATAGTAGTTTCATAAGCTTGAACCGGTAAAATGCAGCATGCTGCGAACAGCAGTACAACGCGGAAAATGAAAACAGTTAAATGCATAGTGGGCCTCATTCAGGTGACGCAATTAGTGGTTCTGGCTAGGGTGATGACGGAGCAGGCTGTTCTGCCAACTGGTTTTGATGGGGCTGGCATAACAAATCGCCAACAAACCATAAGTCCTGCTGCTGTCGCCCTGTGCTTGATGGCAGTTCAAAATGACAAAGTTGTTCGCCTTGTTGCAGCACATCCAGGGTAGGGGCAGACTCACGCATGGCCAGCGTAAAAAATCCGCTGTTTTCAGTGACAGTGCGGCTGGAGTGATTCAGTACATGATGTCCAGCAAGAGCTTTACCTTCTGAATCGAGCAGTCGACCTATCACAGTCAGAGTTTTGTACGCAGAGAGTTTCAGATAATCCACGCCACCTTTGTTCAGATGATAGGTCGCCACAGATTGCGACAGGCTGACATAAGCAGAGTGCTGGTTGGCAAAGTCGAAGCTGACTGTACCTGGTGTGTAGGCGGCGACAGGAACCACATTACGGCCGGGCTTTAGCAGCACTGTCTGACCCGCTGAATCATGCGCCATCAGTTCAACATCACCCTGATCCGACTCCAAATCAACAATTAAGCTGGCTCCTTCATAAGCATTTGCGCTGCTTGCAGCCACACCTTGGGCATTGGCAACCACAGTGCTGTTGAGGTTTAAGCCTGAGCTGAATTTGCCGTCAAAAGAGGATCTGGACATATAGAGATCGCTGGTCAGGTATTGGTTTTGCACTGTGGCATAGCTGTTGACGCCCACCCCATAGCTGTCAAAGTTTGAACTCAGACCGATGTTTTTAATGTCGCTGTTATCGATTTGCTTACGCCAGCCTAATTCTGCAGTGTTTTCTTTACTGCCATCCCGCGACGTTCTGTTGCCAATAGCGCCGTAATATTGAGAAGAGTACTGAGAAGACTGCTGGCCAAAATTGATATTCAGACTAAGTTCTATCCCCGTATTACGTCTTTGCGTCTGATCCGAAATCGATGGTCTGTTAAAGGCACTTAAGCGCCATGTGCTGTCGGTATCCATAATTTTTTGGCGATATTGCCAACTGAAATCAGCCCCTGTGCCTCTATGCGCCTGATGTGACAGTCTGAGTGACGTGCTTTGTGTGGCATTTATTCTTTGCTGCCAGCTTAGAGCTGTAGTTTGTTGTGAAACCGCTGTGACGCTTTGAGAGTTTTTGTTGTACTGCTGACTCAGCACCAGATTGCCGCTGTCAAAACCATAGATAAACTGTGTATCCAGGCCATAACCTGAACCTTCGCTGTGATAATAATTAGCCAGTAACTTGCTGCGATCCGACAAGCTGTAATCAACTGAAGTACCCAATTGAAGATGCTGATCAATATACTGAGTACCAAGGCCAACAATAGTGGACGCATTCAGCAGGTAATTCAGTGTGGCACCCGCTGTTAAATCACCTTCATACTCTGATTCTGTGCTGCTAAAAAGCTGGGTCTGACGACCGGCAAACAGGCTATAACGCAGCGGCTCTGAACTATCGCGCCAGCTTGATGGTTTATAAATCATCGCCTGAGATTCTGATAACAGCTGCCCATCCTGCACCACACGCAGTTGCACTTGATAAATACCACTGGGTAATACTTTGGTGTCTATGGCTTGCAAACCAGCTTGTACCTGCTGGCTATTGATTAAAAAACCATTGCGGTAAATTTCCACTACAGCTGGACGCTCGGCTGTGACATAGACAGGCGTGGTGCTGGGGTATTGTTGCGCTGTCACCAGCGTATCGGAAGAGCTGAGCATGACGCCCAGCATATTCTCGCCACCAGAACCGCGGCCAGGGCGCAAACTTAGCCCCTGTGGATCATTGGCAAAATAACCAGCACGAATAGCGCGCCCTTGCAGTTCACGCTGGCTGTACAGCTGACTTAAGCCATAGTAAGTGTTATTCCCGGCAACACCACTTTTGGATACTTGAGCGCCGGTGTGATGAGTCCAGTTGCCTGTGCTTGCTACAGCCTCCAGATGGTAATAGCTCGAAGCGGCCGAGCTTTCTGCATTGATCAGATTCAGCTGGTTTTGAATAATAATTCCGCTGCTGCCGTCTTCAGGCAAGGACTGATATTTCTGCTCAGTGTTTTGCTGTTCAACATCCTGGGTCAGGATCGACAAGCGGGAGTCGGACAAACTGTACTCTAATGCCAGCCATTGTTTTTTACACTGATCACAAGGGCCTAAAGATGCTTTATCGCTAAGCTGATTGAGCCACAAGTTGCGCTCCGCATCGTCATAAGGGCTGTTGTAGGCGTCAGTAAAGCTTAAGAGTTGCACCTGATCGTCCTGTGTTAAGACCAAAAGCGCATCCCCAAGGTATTTACTGTTCAGCTCCACCCGGACGACGAGCGGCACATTAAACAGATGAGAAGCGAAATCAGCTGGCAATTGTTCGGCTTGCTGTAACACAGGCATGGAGGAATGCACGGACTGGCCATAGGCGTTGGTTGCCAGCAGAAAGCAGGTCACACAGATGGCAATTCGGTTAAGTGAAAAGGCTGGCAATCACAGTTCCCCCTGGTGAAGTGAGTGCTGCGTATGCTAGTTGCGTCAGGGCTGGCAGACTATCGGACTAATCTGAGTTTTGCTTTTTTATGCAGTAAAGGCATCTGCTAAAAGTACAGAATGCCGGTGTTAGGGGGGTGAGGTTTCAAATAACAGATTCACTACCCCTTGGTAGGTACCAGCTCTGTAACGACCACTAGGATTGGGTAGCGCCATAATGATGATATCCAGTTGCTGCCCCATGTTGGCTTGGTGGGCATTGGGTATGATTTGGGATGAGGTCGTTAATAATGTTCTATCCAGCTGTACTTGAAGTGGAATTTGCTCCGAACCGTAACTTAACAGCGGCGGTGCCATCAGGCGTGCCGAAACTCCGCCTAAACGACTTTGAATACTAAGCTGTTTGTGAATTGGCAGTAGTAGCTGTTGGTAGCTATCCCACTGCATCTGTTGGGTTTGATTCAGCCATGGATCGGACTCCGGAGTGCTGACCTGAAAATCCGGGTTGGGTAGCTGCAAGGATACAGTCACAGTGTGTTCAAAGCGCTCTGCGGCAACGAGCCAGGGGCAGGCAATCAACATCAAAATAAAGACATAACGCATATCAAAACTCCTGCATCTTTTTCCGCTCACCTTCCTGTAACTCAAAGCGATAATGTCGGCCTGCATCTTTGTGCAGAGTTTTGGTTTTTCCTGGCAGAATATGCTCCAGTATAGGTTTGTCGCAGGTGGTATTACCGGCGTCACACTGAGTCAGCTTATCAAGCTTAATAGTGGTGTTGCCGTTATTGCGGATCACGACTTTGTCGTTGTAGGGGGTGATCTGGGTGTCAAACCGCTCTTGTGCCGGATGCACAAAAACAATAGTGCCGTATCCTGCCAGCAGGTTAAAACCCGCCTGCAATGAGCTGTTATAGTCTGCGCTTTCTTCGGCGCTTAAGTTAAAGTTGTCGTTGATATCCGGCAATACAGGAATATAACGCACTCTAAAGTAACGCTCTTTATCGCGTGGGCCTACAAACAATAAACGGGCTGACTGAATGCCTGATGCCGGAATAATCAGCCGGGCAGGGCTGACAATTAAGGTATCTGCGTTTTGGCTATCGCCTAAAATCTCGCCTGCTTCCACCTCTTTAGGGACACCTTTTTCGTCATAAACAATTTCATGCACAGTGACCCGGACAAAAGCTGTGGCATCGCCTGCGTTATAAATACGTTTAAGCTCTGTGCTTTGTTTACCGCTGATATAGTCGTGCAAAGTACCGACGTTGATATTAGGCGCTGCCGCATAACTGACAGAAGCCGTCAGGCTAGCCAGCACAGTAAAAATTTTGAGCAGAGTGAGTCGTTTGTTTTGCATTTCAGATCGCCCCTTAGTGTCAGTTTACAAAGCCAGAACGCTTGGCTAAGGCGCGTTAATCTAAAGTCAGGCTGGACTATTGTGGATCGGATTTGTCTGATTTTGATTTTCAGCATGCTATTTCACAAAAATTTAGCATTCTGTGATTTTTTACTTGTAGCCCAACTGATATAAAGGTAAAAAGTCGGCCCATTTTTTTGCTAGATGCGACAGGAACAATGATGAAAGAGCGTATTGGTTTTATTCACCAGCCGGGTACTGCGGTGACTGTGGAATTACCGGATTGGGTGGCAGATTTTGTCAATTGGCAAAGAACCTACAGTTCAGATGATGAGAAAATGGCGTTAGCTATTGAACTCTCAAAACAAAACGTTGAACGTGGTACAGGTGGTCCTTTTGGTACTGCTATTTTTGACCGGGCATCTGGCCAGCTGTTAGGTGTTGGCGTGAACCGTGTAGTGCCTTTAACCAATTCCACCTTACATGGCGAAACCGTCGCTATTATGATGGCCGAAAAAGCCTTAGGCTCTTTTACATTGGCCACCGACAGTGGCCGTGAGCTTTTCACTTCTTGTGAGCCTTGCGCCATGTGCATGGGCGCTGTGTTGTGGAGCGGCGTTAATCGTATGGTTTGCGCAGGTACTGCAGAAGATGCTCGTGCTATTGGTTTTGACGAAGGCCCGGTGTTTGAGCAGTCTTATCAATATCTAGCAAACGCCGGTATGGAAGTGGTGCGCCAGTTCAAACGCAGCGATGCTAAAGCTGTGCTGGATCATTACAAAAATTGTGGTGGCCGGATATATAACGGCCGGGAATAAATTTATGACGCAGGAACAAAACTTCAGGTGAAGGACTTAACTCAAGGCTCTGTATACAGGCAGATCATCAGTCAGGCTGTACCTATGACCATAGGCATGTTGGTACAAACTCTTTATATTCTGGTGGATCTTTATTTTGTTGCAGGCCTTGGGACTGATGCGTTGGCTGCAGTGGTCAGCAGCGCCAATTTAATGTTTTTGGTGATAGCGCTGACCCAGGTGCTGAGTGTGGGTTTAGTTGCATTAATGGCTCCGGCTGTTGGTGCAAAAAATCCTGCAGAAGCCAACCGGCTTTTCCATCAGGGCGTCTGGTTAGGTTTGGCTGGTACAGCAGGGCTGTTTTTATTAGGGCCTTTTCTGGTTGAGCCTTATCTGCATTCCGTGTCGTCCTCAGAAGCTGTGATCTTATTAAGTCAGCAGTATCTGAACTGGTTTCTGCCAGGACTTGCATTGCAGTTTGTCTCTGTCGCTTTGGTGGCTGCCTTACGTGCCACTGGTAATGTGCAGTCCACGATGAAAATCCAATTGCTGACAGTGGTTCTTAATATTGTGCTGGCTCCGGTTCTGATCAACGGCTGGCTTACCGGGTACGCCATGGGAGTGGCAGGCGCAGGCTTAGCCAGTACTTTGTCAGTGATCGCCGGTTTAGTTTTGTTGCTTTGTTATGTGATCAAACAAGAGCTGTATCTGCACCTGCGTCAGATGCAAAAGCCTGATTTTAAAGTGTGGCGTCGACTACTGGCTATCGGCTGTCCGGCTGGTGCTGAGTTTTTAATGATGTTTGCGTTCAGTGCTTTGGTGTATATCCTGATCAAAGACTTTGGCTCAGCAGCTCAGGCTGGTTTTGGTGCCGGTATGCGACTGGTTCAGGCTATTTCTTTACCCGGAGTGGCCATTGCTTTTTCACTGCCGGCAGTTTTTGGCCAGAACCTTGGGGCTGGTCGGTCGGACCGCATTACCGCAAGTTTTAGTGCCGCGTTAAAAATGCAACTTGTGGTGATGGGGTTGTTGTTTTTAGTCTGTCAGCTTAATCCTGCCTGGTTGATTGGTTTTTTCAGTGCAGATGCGGATGTTCGCTCTGCAGGAAGCGATTTTATTCAGATCATTTCGTGGAATTTTTTCGCTTCCGGAGTGGTGTTAACCTGTTCAGGCTTGTTTCAGGGGCTGGGTAATACCTTGCCTGGTTTGGCGAGCTCAGTCACAAGGTTACTGCTTTTTGCCTTTCCTGCTGTATGGTTGAGCCAAACCACAGCCTTTTCATTGCATAACTTATGGCTGATATCAGTCCTTTCTGTGGTGGTGCAGGCCGTATTCAGCTTTGTGCTGGCCAGACGTCAACTGATTAAAACCGGGCGCGTAGCTGGCTCCCCAGAGCTTAAAGAAAGTTTACCTTCTTAAGGAGTTTTTAGTGCTATTTGTCGTAATGCTGGGTGGCAAACATCCTAAAGCAAAAATTGAAGTACATGATGTAGTGTTTGTCACGGGCCACAGTATTGAAGATTGCTACCCGGAGTTACGTCAGCAGTGGTTTGGTACTATGGCAGGCATGCATATCGATTCCTGGATGCAGGTGGATGGGGTAGAAGGCTATCAGGTACGGTTTTCTGAGCAAGCACCTGCAGCAGATGAATTGCGATTATTTTTCATCAACTTAGGTGGTTATACTGCTGGCGCTTTTGGTGAAGATCATCACTACCTGTTGGTGACCGCTAAAGATAAAACTGAAGCCAAGCAAAAGGGTAAAACCTACTTGCCTGAACGCTGGGATAAACCTCATACCGATGCGGTGCTGGATGTCGATGATTGTATTGCTATTGATCAGATCGGTGGTCGTTATGTCCGCCTGATCCAGGGACAACATAAAGAAACAGTGCATCAGTCGGATTATATTATTTTGGGTTAATCAGCAAGGTCAGAGCTAAAGCTCTGACCTGTTACAACTGAACCTGAGCCAATCCAGGCTGGGTCTTCTTTAAAGTCATCACATACTTTTCAAAACGCTCCTGTTCGCTTTTTTCCAGCTGATTTTGTCGCAGCACACGAGCAGCGTTACGGGCGTAGTTAATGGCATCACCTGTAACGCCTGCGCTTTTACTCATGGCCTGCAGTAAATTCAGCGCTATCACCGGGTTGGTGGGCATGTAGTCGAAGGTTTCACAAAACAGCATGACAGCCCGGCCAAACTGACCCATGCGATAGGCGTCTGTGGCTTCGGTATTAATTTGTTTGATTTGCTGTTTTAAGCTTTCGTGTTTGTCCTGCTCCAGCTGTAGCATAATACGTTGGGTTTCTGTCAGAAAATCGTCGTCGTACAACTTGGTTTTCAGGCGGTCGATACACAGCTGGCTGGAGTACAAATCGCCTAGTTCAAAATAAGCTTTGGCGGCGTCCATGCAGCTGTCGATACTCAAGTCATCCAGGGTTAAATCCTGAATTTGTTGCATTAATTCACGGCCTTCTTTGATAGCGCCGCGACAGCTACTCATACGACTGCGTAAAATCACCGTTTCACGTTTGAGCGCATCGACATTAAAACGTTTATGCAGAGCATCCAGTAATTTACCGGCGTTTTGCAAAATGACCGCTTTATCCAGCACTGATGCGCCTCTGGCCTGATCCACCAGAGTACGGGCATGATTTAGATAGTTGTCGGCAGTATCGTCAATGGAGTGGCGCGCGCCCTGGACTATTTTTCCGGCAATGCGGGCTGCAACGTCGGTGTGGCCCAACATGGCACACAAATTACTCAGGGTTTTCTGGCGGCTGATATTTTTTGGCGATAAGGTGGCTGCTTTGCTTAGGGTTTCAAAGGCTAGCTGATAACGGCCGTGACGCAGATACAAACGAGATAGCCAGTCCAGAGCTTCTACTTTGGTATCGCCGAATTGCGTCAGATCCACCAGCTCCAGTTCGGTATCTTCCCAGCGTTCCAGATAAAAGCAACTTAAGGCATGGCCCAGGCGAGCCCAGCTATAAGTTTTTTGCTGCAGCACTTTTTGGTAAAACACTTCGGCTTTGTCGTATTGGCCTAATTTCAGCAGTAATTCGCCTTTTAATCGCATGGCTTGCAGTGCGTAATCAGGTTTGGTGCGGATCACCAAATCACACTCACGCGAGGCGTCTGCATAGTCTTCTTCAAATAAGCGGAAAAATACTTTGCGCAGTTCTATGCGGTGCCGGATGGCTCTGCAGATACGTTCTTCCAATGCGGGAGCCGTAAAAGGTTTTAGCAGGTAATCGTCAGGCTGTAACTCAATAACACCGTGTACGATTTGGCTTTGTGCTTCAGCGCTTATCACTATAAAACAGCAGAGTGGGGCCAACAGCTGTTGCTTTTTCAGTGCTTCAAATAACTGGTAACCGTCTTTACAGTCACCGAGATTGAAGTCACATAAGATAAAATCAAAGGGCATTTCTATGCATTTGTGCATAGCTTCGCCTGCGTCTTTGGCCAGGTGAATAGCCTCAAACCCCATTTGCTGTAACATTCCTTTTACGGTGGCCCGGACAGGCGCACAGTCATCAATGACCAAGACTTTTTTGCAACGAAAAAATGACTGGTCCATAGCGGATTAACTCTTATTCTGCGTTTAACTGCTGCTTTATAGCGATGAAACTACATTTAGCGCGCTAAATAGTCAAATTAACTTTGATAAAAATGCTTTCTATTGTTAACCATTGGTAATATTAATTTCAGTGTAAGGTTGAAGTAAAAGGCTGATAACTGAGGTTAATTCTGTTTAAGCCATTATTTTTTATACATTATGAACTGCGTTTATCTGGTTTTGTGCAAGCATTCTTCGCACATTTATCCCTGAATAAATGCCTGATTTGTTGTGCTCAGACTTATGGCATAATAAAACGGATCCGCAGGCAGTTTAAGGTTGTACCGCTTTGTTTAAATTCGTATTTTCTGTTGCTTTGTTTGTTTTATCTGCAGTTGCCAATGCGGCACCAGCCAATTTTGACTCTGCAAAAACTATCGCAAGTCGTATTTACGCCCCCGAAAAACAAGAATTTTATTGTGGCTGTGCTATTCGCTGGCAAGCAGGCAAAGGTATTCCTGATTTAAAGGGCTGTGGTTATCAAATTCGCAAAAACGGCCCACGTGCCAACAGAATTGAATGGGAACATGTGATGCCTGCCCAGCAATTTGGCTCGCCTTTAGCGTGCTGGAAAAAGGGTGGCCGTGAGCAATGCGGTAAAACAGACGTTTTGTTTAAGCAAATGGAAGCCGATTTATTTAACCTCAAACCCGCTATAGGTGAAGTGAATGGCGACAGAGCGCATTACCGGTTTGGCATGTTGCCAGCGCAGGCTCCGCAGTATGGCTCTTGTGAAGTGAAAGTCGATTTTAAAAGCCGGTTGGTGGAACCTCGCGCTGCAATTCGCGGTGATATAGCCCGTATTCATTTTTATATGGCGGATAAATATCAGCTGCCATTGGCCAAAGCGCAGCAGCAGCTTTTTATGGCCTGGCATCAGCAAGATCCTGTAGATGAGACAGAGCGTAAATTACAACAACGTATTGCGCAGCAAATGGGCCATGCTAATGATTTTGTCACAGGCAAAAAGGTTTGGCAGCTTAATTACAAGGTGTCGGGTTTTGGTCTGACTACGCCAAAAGAAAGTAGACAAACTGTAGCAGTATCTGCAGGTCAGGTGCTTGGCAATAAACGCAGTAAGCTGTATCACTTAAGTCATTGCAGTGGTTATCGCCAGGTGTCGGAGCGCAATCAGCAATGGTTTGAGTCGGAGCAACAAGCGCTTGATGCTGGTTTTAAACGGGCAGGAAATTGCAGTGCTGAAGCCTCATTAGGTGCTGAAGATTAAACCTTTATTCTTAACGTATTAACGCAGCGCGACTTGCGTCTTTGATAGAGTTCGCGGTACAACCTGATGTAACAAATAAAATAATCAGGGTACTTTGTATGCGCCGCACCATGTCTTTTTTAGCCTTAAGCTGCTTTTCCGCTCTGGCTTTTGCCAAACAACCTATAGCTATCGTCATACACGGTGGTGCCGGGACCATCAATAAAAGCCAGATGACAGATGCACAGGAGCAGGCCTATCACGCCACATTAAAACATGCGGTGGATACAGGCTATGCGGTGCTGGAAAAAGGTGGCAGCAGTGTCGACGCCGTGACAGCTGCTGTGCTGATTATGGAAGATTCTCCGCTGTTTAATGCCGGTAAAGGCGCTGTCTATACCTATGACGAAGGTCACGAGCTGGATGCGTCCATTATGCGTGGCGACAACCTGATGGCGGGCGCAGCTTCGGGTTTAACTCACGTGAAAAACCCTGTGTTGTTAGCCCGCGCTGTGATGGAAAAGTCTGAGCATGTGATGCTCTCGGGTGCTGGTGCTGAGCAATTTGCCAAAGAGCAGGGGCTGGAACTGGTAGAAAACTCTTATTTTGATACAGAGTTTCGCTATGAGGCTTTGAAAAAAGCTAAACAAAGTATGCAAAAAGTACCACATCAGGCACAACACTACCGTTTAACTGCGCCATGGCAAGCTGAATGGAATATGGGCACTGTGGGTGCAGTGGCTATGGATCGCAGTGGTTTGTTAACTGCTGCTACTTCTACTGGCGGCATGACAGCCAAACGTTATGGCCGTATTGGTGATGCGCCTATTATTGGTGCAGGTAACTTTGCTGATAACGCCAGCTGTGCTGTGTCTGCCACCGGTCATGGTGAGTTTTTTATCCGATATCGTGTCGCATCAGATATCTGCGCCAGGGTGAAGTATCAGGGCATCAGCGCCGACAAAGCGGCTGATCAGGTGATCCAACAAGAGCTGGCGAAAGTGGGTGGCACTGGTGGTGTGATCCTGATTGATCACAAAGGAAAAGTAGGCTGGAGCTTTAATACCGAAGGCATGTACAGAGCAAAACGATCCGAAGGTGAAGTGGCAGTGACTGAAATTTTTAAAGACAGTCCGACCAAATAGCTCACGCTGGTCTAAGCTTAAGGTGTTGTGAAAATACGACACTTTTGAGGGGCTTATGGACTTATTAAAAATATCCGATCATATGAATCGTCACCCTGTGACCTTTACCGAAGAGATGTCTGTCGAAGAAGCAGTGAATAAACTGATCCTCGCCGAACAATTGGGCGGGCCTGTGATCAACAAAGAGAAAAAGGTAATAGGTTTTGTGTCTGAGCAGGACTGTCTGTCCAGAATGTTGTCATGCACTTACCATTTACAACAATCTGCATCAGTCAAAGACGTGATGCGCACCGAAGTGCTGACGGTTAAGTCATACCACGGCATAGTGGATTTAGCGCAAACCATGCTGATGTCCAAACCTAAGGTTTATCCTGTGGTGGATGACGATGGTTATCTGCTTGGGGTGATTAGCAGAACTGATGTACTTCGTGCCATCGATCTTGAATTGCACTCCCATTACAAAGCCGTCAGTTAAATACCCTTCTTACTTGAAGCCGCAGCTTTGTTGACTGCCTGATTTTTTAGAAAGGGTTCGCCCCAGTCACATAGGACTACTATGTTCCTGGGGTCTCGCTCGCTTGTCGCCGCGCTGCAACTCCAATTACTTTGTGTATTAATAAGAAATGCACCGTTTTAAGCGGTGCTTTTACTGGATCTAAAGCCCCTGAACTTGGTAGCATGTCGCCCCTATTTATTGAGGGCCTTGTGTTGACCGACTCTACTGCTAAACCTGCTGTTGCTAACAATCACCTTAATACGGACGCTGAAATTTCTGTTGCCGCGCTTACCAAAGCCATTGCTAATTCTTTATCCAAAGATCAGCACAGGTTTCGCCAGTCTTTACAGAACATTAAAAAGCAGCAGGATGAGAGCAAACAGCAGCAGTTGATGCAGCAATTGTCGGCAAAAATTACCGCCTCAATACAGCTGCGCGCCCAGCGTTTGGCTGCTGTGCCCACTATTGAATACCCGGCTGAACTGCCTGTTGTAGGTAAAAAAGACGATATTAAAGCTGCCATTGCCAAACATCAGGTAGTGATTATTGCCGGTGAAACAGGCTCGGGTAAAACCACCCAAATTCCAAAAATCTGTATAGAGTTAGGCCGTGGTGTTGCTGGCATGATAGGTCATACCCAGCCACGACGTTTAGCAGCCCGTAGTGTCTCTGCACGTTTGGCTGAAGAGCTGAAATGCCCTGTTGGTCAGCAGGTGGGTTATAAAATCCGTTTTGGCGATCACACAGCGCCCACTACTTTAGTCAAACTGATGACAGACGGTGTGTTGTTGGCTGAAATTCAACAGGACAGATTTTTAAATCAATATGACACGCTGATCATCGATGAAGCGCACGAGCGCAGTTTAAATATCGACTTTTTATTGGGTTACTTAAAGCAGCTGTTGCCGCGCCGTCCTGATTTAAAAGTCATTATTACCTCGGCCACTATAGACCCAGAACGTTTCTCCAAACACTTTTTTGATGCGCCTATTATCGAAGTGTCAGGTCGTACTTATCCGGTGGAAACCCGATACCGGCCTTTGGCGGAAAACGACGATAAAGATGCCGATCAGCTGCAATCCATTTTTGATGCAGTCGAAGAGTTATACCGCGAGCCTCCTGGCGATATTCTGATTTTCTTAAACGGTGAGCGCGAAATTCGCGACACAGCAGATGCGCTGGAAAAGCTGAAACTGCCTCATACTGAAATACTGCCGCTGTATGCCCGTTTAAGTGCGGCCGAGCAAAATCGCATTTTCCAGACCGGCGTAGGGCGGCGCATTGTGCTGTCGACCAACGTGGCTGAAACCTCGTTAACAGTGCCAGGTATTCGTTATGTGATAGACCCTGGCACAGTGCGTATTTCGCGTTACAGCTACCGCTCTAAAGTGCAACAGCTGCCTATTGAAGCCGTCAGTCAGGCCAGCGCCAATCAGCGTAAAGGCCGTTGTGGTCGTGTCGCCGCTGGTATCTGTATTCGGTTATACAGCGAAGACGATTTTAATGGCAGACCGGAATTTACCGACCCGGAGATCCTGCGTACCAACTTAGCTTCTGTTATTTTACAAATGCTGGCGTTAGGCTTAGGCGATATTCAGGCGTTCCCGTTTTTAGAGCGGCCAGACAGCCGTTTTATTAACGACGGTATTAAGCTGCTGGAAGAGCTGGGGGCAGTCAAGCCCCAGTCCAACAGTCATAGTTTGCAAATGACCGACTTAGGCCGTCAAATCAGCCGTTTACCTGTTGATCCTCGTTTAGCCCGTATGGTATTTGCGGCGACAGAGCACAGCTGTTTGCAGGAAGTGCTGGTGATTGTTTCGGCCTTGTCTATTCAGGACCCGCGCGAGCGTCCGTTGGATAAACAGCAAAAAGCCGATGAATTGCATGGTCGTTTTGCCGATCCAGATTCAGATTTCAGTGCCTGGCTCAAACTTTGGGCTTATCTGCAAGAGAAGCAGGACGAGCTGACCAACAATCAGTTCCGCCGTTTATGTAAACAAGAGTTGTTGAACTACCTGCGGGTGCGTGAATGGCAGGACTTATTTGGCCAGTTAAGCCAAATTTGTAGCGAGCAGCAATGGAGCCTGAATTCACAGGTGGCATCCTACGAGCAAATTCATAGCGCTTTACTCACAGGTTTATTAGGCCAGATTGGTAGCCGCGACAGCGACGCTGATTATATGGGCCCACGCCAAAGCCGCTTTTTTGTCTTCCCTGGCAGCAGCTTATTTAAACGTAAACCTAAATGGGTGATGGCAGCAGAACTGGTTGAAACCTCCAAGCTTTATGCCCGTGCTGTGGCCAAAATTGAGCCTGAATGGGTTGAACCTGCGGCTATGCATTTAGTCACCCGCAGTTACAGCGAGCCGCACTGGGAAAAGAAAAAAGGCGCAGTAGTGGCCTATGAACAGGTGTCTTTGTATGGCCTGATCATCGTCGGTAAACGCCCTGTGCTGTACAGCAAAATAGACCCGGCCACTTGTCACAATATTTTTATCCGCAGTGCTTTGGTGGAGCAGGATTTAGGCCTGAATGAAAGCTTTTTAGCCCATAACCAAAAGCTGATTGAGCAGGTCACAGAGCTGGAAGAAAAAGCCCGCCGCCGCGATATTCTGGTGGATGAAGAGACTCTGGCAGCTTTTTACGCTGAAAAGATTCCGGTCTGGGCCAATAACAGAGTCGATTTTGCCAAATGGTGGAAAGAGGCCAAAGCCAAAGATGCCAAATTACTGCATCTGGATTTAGAGCAGCTGTATAAACGTGACGCCTCAGAGGTCACAGCCGATAAATTCCCCGAATTCTGGCGTCAGGGCAATTTAACCTTGCCTTTGGATTATCATTTTTCACCGGGCGCACCGGACGATGGTGTCAGTCTGGTGGTGCCATTGTCGTTATTAAATCAGTTGGAAGAGCAGGGCTTTGACTGGCTGATCCCAGGCCTTCGGCACGATTTATTGGTCGCGTTGATTAAATGCTTGCCCAAACAATACAGACGCAACTTTGTGCCAGCACCAAATTACGCCGATGCCTTATTGCAAAGCATTAAACCGGAAGACGGGCCTTTGCTGGATGTAGTCAGCAACAGATTAAAACGTATGTCGGGTGTGACTATTCCTGATGATGCCTGGGAGCTTCCCGGTATTGAAACCCATCTGAAGTTTAACTTTAAGGTGGTGGATGATAAAGGCACGACCTTAAAACAAGGCCGCTCTTTGGCGCTGTTAAAACAAGAGCTGCAAGGCAAGGTGCAACAGAACCTGAGTCAGGTGGCAGAGCGGGGTATAGAGCAGGACAAGCTGACACAGTGGTCTTTTGGTCAGTTGCCGCGTGAATACATCAAAATGCAGGCCGGTTATCAAATCAAAGCTTATCCTGCTTTGGTGGACAATAAAGATTCGGTGTCTATTAAGCTGTTGGATAACGCCGAACAAGCGGCTGAACAAAGCAAATTGGGTTTGCGTCGATTGGTTTTGCTCAATGTGCCATCGCCAGTTAAATACTTACAGGAATCCTTGCCCAACAAGGCCAAGCTGGGTTTGTACTTTAATCCTTTTGGCAAAGTGCTGGAGCTGATAGACGACTGTATCGCCGCTGGTGTGGATCAGCTGATCAGTGAGCAGCCCTGGCCTGAAACCGAAGCTGACTTTACCGCTGTCAAAGAAAAAATTCGTGCAGAGCTGGGTGAAACCGTGCTTCGTATCGCGCTGAAAGTGGAGCAGATTTTAACCCTTGGCCATGAAATTCAGAAAAAGCTCAAAGGTAAAGTTGAGTTAAAACATGTGCAAGGTCAGGGTGAAATCAAGCAACATCTCGACTCTTTGCTGTTTAAGGGTTTTGTCAGCACTCATGGTGCGGCACGTTTAGATGCTATTTTGCGATATTTGCAGGCGTTGCAAAAACGTCAGGAAAAACTGCCTGTGGATCCAAACCGTGACCGTTTGATGTCACACGAATACCAGAAAGCAGAAGAAGCTTATCAAAGCCTGTTAGGTAAATTTGCCGGTCGCACTATTCCGGAACCTGTGCTGGCCATCCGCTGGATGCTGGAGGAACTTAAAGTGTCCTTGCATGCTCAAACTTTGGGAACACCTTATCCAGTGTCGGTAAAACGCATTTTGCTGGCGGTTAGTGAGTTAAAGTAAAGTTAATTTTTGGCTGATTTTTTGGCAAATCGTTAAATAGGCCATACACTTAAGTCAAACGCATCGATGCGTTTGAATGGAGATCACAAGGATGCAGACAATGGAACTGAAGCAAAAGAAGGTCATGATAGTGGACGACGAAGATTTTATGTTTCGTCTGCTGGAGTTGGCTTTGTCACCTTTTTATCAGGTCAGTTATGCCAAAAGCGGGGTTGAGGCCTTGCAATTGGTGCTGCAGCAACAGCCTGATCTGGTGATGATGGATATTTGCATGCCAGGTCTGGATGGTCTGGACACCTGCCGCCTGTTAAAAAACGCCCCTGAAACCGGCCATATTCCAATTCTGATGATGTCTGGGCTCGATACTCCACGTGACGAAGTGACAGCGCTGGATGCTGGTGCAGACGCTTTTGTCAGTAAACCTATCAGTGCGAAACATATTCAGATGCTGGTGGACGATTTACTCTGTGGCCATTTGCATAAATAAGGCTTTACAGCGGCTTGTTGCGGATCTATAAAAGATATCAATTCAAAAAATAGACCCAAAGTAAGTGGAGTTGCGGTATCACCGCTGTTTCTTCAGGTACAAAGGGAAGGGCAGTAAAGTTTATGTTAGGCCACAATGATAAACGCAACTACTATCGCATGATGGTTAATGCTCAGGTGCAGTTAATGATTAACGACCCGCAATCGGGCCGGGTGATCAACGCCATTTGCCGCGATTTAAGCTCTACCGGTATGTCGCTGGAAATAGATGAACCATTGGAGATGGGCATTATGCTCTACATCAAAATGGAAAGTTCCAACCCCAGTATTCCGCCTTTATCTGCCCACGCTAAAGTGATGCGTTGCGCTCAGGAACAAGAAGACTGCTACCAGCTAGGTGTGCAAATCATCGAGCTGAATTAAAGCTTTTGTACCTGATCATGTTGATACAAATACAAAAGCTTTAAGTAATACTTCTGTTATTTTGGCTTGCAGCTTATCAGCGGTGCTTCATAACCCCATTGCACAGTAAAAATACCGTTTTGCTCTGATAGTTTTTCATTTCTTCCGACATAACTCTGATCAGCTTGCTGATACATTAAAGAGACCTGATCACCATAATCCGCAATCAACGTAGCTGGTGTAGTCGGGTAATAGCGCACTGAAATTTCATTAGCAGGATTGTTTTCACAGCTAAGCAGCAGCTTTTTGCTGATGGGCACCAGTTCATAACGCGCCTGTAACTCGGCGATACGCTGGATATAAAGCGTTGAAGCACAAGCTTTTTTATCTTCTTCTTTCCAGCACTCCGCTTTCCCTTTTACCCAACCGCGCTGTTCAGCTTTTAACATAGGTGGCTTTTCATTAGCTGCTTTTAGCAAAGCCTGCTGATAGACCTCTGCCAGTTGCTGATCTTGTTTCAGTAGCGCAGGATCTGAACAAATCAGTTTATCGACAGTACCTTTATCTTTGGCCTGGCAATTGATTTGGCTGTCTGCTGAAGCGGCCTGAAGTTGAGCTGTGGCGAGTAGGGTGGTTACGATAAGTAAAAGTTTCATCTTCCTATCCTTTTGAATTTGCTTTGGTAACAGTGTCAGGGAAAGTGGGGGATTTCAAGGCAAGTGACAGAAAAAACTAGCAGGTTTTTGATTAGACGTTTTTATCGCGGCTATTTATTACGCTAGACAAAGTGTTCAAACGCTTCCGTCAGCTAATACTTTTTGGAGGCCAAATCAGAGCATAAAAAAGCCACCAAAAAAGGTGGCAGTTTTATCAATGAAATTTATCAAAAACCTACTTCACCAGCACCAGACTAAAAGTGGTTGGTACCATTGGGCTGATGGATTTCAGGCCTGCCAGTTCACGTAGTTTTTCTACGCCAGCGTTTAATTCAAACTTGTTTACGTCCAGCATAATTGGCGCAATAGTGGTGACGACCAATTGGCTGTCTGACACTTTGGTCACTTTTACTTTGGCCATCAGGCTTTGGGTTTTAGTGAGTAAGGTCAAATCTAAGGCTTGATCCACAACAACGCTGTCACCGGTTTTTAAGCCAGTTAACACTTTGCTGTCGACTTTGCCTTTGGCATTGATCGTAGCGTATTGTTTGGCCGCTAACACATGTTCCAGAATACGTTCGTTACGAATTGGAATGATAGTGTCGATACTCATGGCTGGGATAGCCACTGCAAATTCGCCTGCTTCAGTTAACTTGCCTGTTAAGTCTTTAAAGCTGTGGGTTTCAGCCACTACGTCATTTTTTACAGAGACAAAGTTCAGGCTGGATTGCTGGCTGTTCACTGACCAGTCAGCGGCTGCGGCAAAACTTAATGTGGCTGCCACTACTAAAGCTAATTTTTTCATCGTCATCGAACACTCCTTTTGTGATGGTCTCAGAACAAAATTCTGAGATTAGAATACCTTACAAACTAAACCTTTCAGATAATGACCTTCAGGGTAGAAGCTGGCAATAGGGTGGTCGCTGGACTGACTGAGTTTCTCGATAAACAAGCAATCTTTGTTCGCATCCAGTGCAGCGTCAGCCACTATTTTCTGAAACAGCATTTCTTCCATTAAGCCTGAACAGCTGAAGGTCAATAATAAACCGCCTGGTTTAACCAACTGCATGGCCACACGGTTAATGTCCTTGTAACCACGGGCGGCTTGCATTAACTGGGCTTTGCTGTCGGCAAATTTTGGCGGATCTAAAATCACCATATCAAACAACTTGCCTTGCTCTTTGTATTCGCGCAGCAGTTTAAACACGTCCTGTTTGACGTTGTTGGCTTTATCCAGTTCCATGTTGTTCAGCACTAAATTGCGTTCAGCGGTTTTTAAGGCTAAATCCGACATATCCACGTTAGTGACATGAGCCGCACCACCTTTTAAACACGACAATGCAAAAGTGCCGGTGTAGCTAAAGCAATTCAGTACGGTTTTGCCTTTCGCCAGACGGCCTGCTGCAGCGCGTGAATCGCGTTGGTCTAGATAAAAACCTGTTTTGTGGCCGTTGATCACATCGACCAGAATTTTCATGCCGTTTTCTAAAATCACCACTTCGCCGCTATCCCGTGGCAAATGCAACCAGCCAGTGACAGGTTTTAAACCTTCCTTTTTACGTACGTCTACATCTGAACGCTCGTAAATACTGACGTCAGGGAAGGTTTGCTTTAATGCTTCAACAATCAACTCGCGGTTTGCATCGGCACCAGCGGATAACAACTGACAAACCAGTACATCGGCGTATAAATCGATAGTCACGCCGGGTAAACCATCAGATTCAGCTGCTACTACACGTAAACCATTGGTTTGGTTTACATCATACATATCCTGACGCACAGACCAGGCACGCTGAATACGGCGCGTGAAAAAGGCCTGATCAATCTGTTCTTTTTCGTTAAAAGTCCAGGCGCGTACGCGGATTTGCGAGTCGGCTGAATAAGCTCCGCGGCATAACCACTTCCCGTCGTGGGTTAATACATCTACAGTTTCACCCGACTCTGGTTTGCCTTTAACCTGCAATACCGCTTTAGAGAACACCCAAGGGTGGCGGCGTCTTAAGGATTTTTCGCGTTCGGGTTGTAAAATGATACTGTGAGACATACATGAACTCTGTAGATGGGCAAGGGGCGCTATTTTAGTGAAGAGCGCGCAAAAGCTAAAGCAAAACTATAGCAAAACAACTAAAAGGATCGGCTAAATTGACGCAAAAGCATAGTGTACCCAGTCAGATGACCGCTATTGAGGTGATTAATCCCGGTAATCAAAGTCAGTTGCTGCAAGTCACAGTGGCTGTTCCACAATTAAAAGCCGGGCAAGTGCTGGTTAAAGTGGCTGCTGCAGGTATTAACAGAGCAGATTTATTACAGCGTTCCGGACTGTATCCGCCGCCAGCAGGGGAGTCTGATATTTTAGGTTTGGAAGTCGCAGGTACTGTGGTGGCTGTGGCCGATGATGTATCGCCGGAATGGCTTGAGCAGACTGTCTTTGGTTTAGTGCCTGGCGGCGGTTATGCGCAGTATGTTGCCATGTCTGCAGAGCATCTGTTCAAAAAGCCAGCAACTTTGGGTATGAGCGAAGCTGCTGCTTGTGCTGAGGTATTTTTAACCGCTTTTCAGGCGATGCGCGCTGTGGGCAATTTACCGGATCAGGGCGCTTTATTAGTGCATGTCGGAGCCAGTGGTGTCGGCACCGCAGCTATACAGCTGGGTAAAGCTTTGGGCTGTTTTGTGGCTGTTACTGTAGGTTCGGATGAAAAAGCCAAAGCTTGTTTAGCCTTAGGGGCTGATGTCGCTGTCAACTATAAAACTCATGATTTTGCTGCTGAGCTAAAAGCAGCGCGGCCACAAGGTTTTGATTTGATTATCGACCCTGTAGCAGGTGAATACATCGTCAAAGATATTCAGCTGTTGGCGCTGGATGGGCAGATTGTCGTGCTTTCTATGCTGGGTGGTCGTATGACACCAGAGCTGGATTTAGGCCTGATGCTGAAAAAACGTGGCCAGCTGCTATGCTCCACACTTCGCAGCAGAACTGATAGCTATAAAGCTGCTTTAATCCGCGATTTTAATCAGCAGTTTGGAAAGGCTTTGGCGGAAGGACAAATTAAGCCTGTATTGGCACAAAGTATCGACTGGTCAGAAGCGGACAGGGCGCATCAGTTGTTGGCTTCTAACGCTGTGGTAGGGAAAATAGTACTGACTTTGTTTTAATTTTTAGCTGGTCAGGCTATTAAAAACAAACCGGCTTAAGCCGGTTTCAGATTAATGACAAACCCCACCTTTTTGATGGGGTTTGTTTTTTTAAGGACTTTTAGGGCGAGTTTTACGGCAGTTGACGGCTGAAGCTCGATGACTTCATGACTGAGTGTTTTGGCACGTTGGGTTGTTCTGAAGAGGTCTGGTCGTGTGTCTGTGGTCGATTAGCAGGTGTTTGAAGGGCTTCTTCCTCAGGCGGCCAGTAGCAACGCCATTTTCTTGATGTTTTGCGCGGTGCCTGCCATCAGGCATTGCATTTGTACGTTCTGTAATCCTCTGAAGCGTGCATATCGGTGACCATGATGTTGTTTAGCGTCGGCGAAGCTACGCTCTACCGTCTCTTTTCGTCGTTGGTAGATTTTCTTACCCCAGACACTGAGTCGGGTTTGGTTTGCGGCTTCTTTGGCTTGCTCAAACACATGCCGCGTCAACACTTTGGTCTGGTTTTTACTGCGCGTGCATTGTTTGAGTAACGGACAATTCCTGCATATAGCCGGGTCTGATTTGTATTCGTGGTATCCATCACGGTTGGTGGTGCTGTATTGAAGACTCTGACCTTGTGGACAGCGGTAGCTGTTGCTGTCTTTCTCATAGCTGAATGCACTTTTACGCAGCAGTCCTTTGCCTTTATTTGGTCGGCGATACCCCATCACAGGTTCAATCTGCCGCTCCCGGATTAAGTGGCACAGCATAGCCGTGTTGTAACCCGCATCCAGTCCAACTGCTACCGGGCTCAGTTCAAAACGCTCCAGTTGCCGGTCTAATCGGGCGAGGTAAGGTTGACTGTCATGCACATTGCCGGGTGTTGCAAAGGTGTCTGTGATAAGGCCATGTTTGCCGTCGACGGTTCTGTGGTCCAGGTAGAAGAAGCCTTGTGGCTTGCCTTCGCGTGTCATAAATCCACTGTCCGGGTCCGTGCTGCTGCTTTTGATAGATTGCAGTTCACAGACCTGTTCTTGCTTCTCCTTCAGCGGCTTTTTTCCGGCGACTTTACGCTCCTCCTCAACCGCTTCATTCAACTGCCTGATGTACGCCGATGTACTGGCAGACACCAGTTTATTGATGGACTTTCCCTTGTTCGCACTGGCTTTTAAATGGGTGCTGTCGGTGTACAGCGTGCGCCCTCCAATCAGATGGCGGGATATCGCCTGCTCCACAATGTGGTCAAAAATACGCTGAAACACATCGGTGCCATTAAAGCGGCGGATACGGTTCTGGCTTAAGGTCGAGGCATCCGGCACTTTATCCGTCAGGCTCAACCGCAAAAACCAGCGATAGGCCACATTGACTTCGATTTCCTGCATCAGTCGCCGCTCACTTGGCACACCAAATACATAACCGAGCAGCATGATTTTAAACAGCACCACAGGGTCAATCGCCGGACGGCCATTGTCTTTGCAATAGAGGTGAGCCACTTCAGCGCGGATAAATTCAAAATCAATAGCAGTATCAATCTTACGAACCAGATGGTCTTTAGGAACCAGTTGCTCCAAAGTCACCATCTCAAGCTGATATTGTTGGGGGGATGTGTCTCGTAACATAGATAATCAGTCCTGTGTTGAACTGATTCTATTAGATCAAAGGTCTGGTGCTACGTCCAGACCTTTGTCAGCAGTCTGAAACCGGCTTAAGCCGGTTTGTTTTGATCTGGTGTTTGGTGTTTATCCGTTTCAATATCAACTGTCCCAGCCTCTACAGCAGGTTCAGCGTCCATACGGCTAAGTTCCTGATCTGCAGTAGGTAAATCGGCCTCAGGCTGATGTGGATGCACCATTTGCTCCTGCACCATTTGCTCGTCAACCCGTGGATCTAAAGCTGCAGCTAAAGGGGAAGACATTAAGTCGCCCGATGCCATTACGTAGTCCTGAGCTACTTCTTTGTTTTGTTGTTTCTGTTGGTAGTTCACCTGAGTTAAACGTAAAAACAGCAGCAAAGTACACAACGCCATAAAGCCATACAGCATGCTATCGCCAATCAGCTGCATAAAAGCAGAGGCGATCAGCGGTCCAATACAAGCGCCCATGCCAAAGGTCAGTAAAATAGTGGCTGACAAAGCAACCCGGTGTTCCTGCTCTACATTCTGATTTGCCAGTGCTGTTGCCAGCGGGTACAGCGTAAAAGCTAAGATACCAAAAGCAAAAGTAAACACCAGTTGTGGTATTCCGCTAAGCGGCAGTATAGCGATACAAAGCACAATGGCGCCGAGGATCACTGTATTGATGCGGATCAGCCTGCTGCGTCTTATTTTGTCGGACAGCCTGCCCATAGGCCACTGCGCCAATAACCCTGCGATAACAGTGGTTGCCATATAAGCTGCTACTTGTTCTGTACTGGCACCGCTATGGGCAATATAAGCAGGTGCAAGACCATAAAATGAACCGACGATCACACCAGCCATACCTACGGTCGTCAGTGCCTGTGGCACTTTTTGCCAGAACAGCTTGATTTTAAGTGGAGCGGGTTGCAAAGGCGCGGGGTGAATACGGCGTGTTAAGGCCAAAGGTACAATACAAAGCGCAAAACACATGGCCACTATCAGCAAAGGTTTTAGTGTCAGCTCAGGGTTTAAGCTAATCGCCAGTTGGCCCAGCACCAACCCTAAGTAGGAAACAATCATATAGCTGGCGAAGACTGTACCGCGGTTTTTACTGTCGGCCTGCTCGTTCAGCCAGCTTTCCAGCACCATATACATACACATCATGCCCATACCTACCATCAGGCGCAGTACAAGCCAAATGGCTAAATCGTCTATTAAGGCATGACCCAACGCGCTTGCTGTGGTAATGCCGGCGCTGGCAACAAAAGCACGGATATGACCAACGCGGGCTATTAAACGGTGACCAATTTTAGAACCAGCGACTAAGCCCAGATAATAAGCCGACATCATGCCGCCTATCCAGATTTGTGCTGCCGAGTCTGCGGCAAGGCGCAAACCTAAGTAAGTGGTCAGTACCCCAGAGGCGAGTACCATCAATAAAGTGGCAAAATACAACGAAGAAAACGAACGCAGAATGTTAGACATGCTTTTCCTTGTCACAAAAAAGGGCGGGCGATTTGCATCGGACCCGCCCGTATTTTTACTTCACTCTCATGCCAGGCGTCGCACCATCATCTGGTGTTAACAGGAAAATATCACTGCCACCAGGGCCAGCGGCCATCACCATGCCTTCTGACATGCCAAAACGCATTTTACGTGGCGCTAAGTTCGCAACCATCACGGTCAGACGGCCTATCAGTTGCTCTGGCTGGTAAGCGGATTTAATGCCAGCAAACACCTGACGTTGCTCGTTGCCTAAATCCAGTTGCAGTTTCACCAGCTTGTCCGCGCCTTCAACATGTTCGGCGTTGATAATGCGGGCAACCCGTAAATCCAGCTTGGCAAAGTCATCAATGTTGATGGTTTCGCCAATAGGCTCGATAGCGTTGTCTGCTGTAACAGCAGCGGTCGGAGCTGCTTTAGTTTCAGCAGCTTTAGCCACTGGGGCAGCAGCTGTAGGCTGTAAATTATCTTTTGAGCCTTCGACCATAGCTTCTACCTTTGTCATCTCTACACGTTGCATTAATGGCTTAAACACATTGATGCTGTGATTGGTTAATGCGGTCTGATAAGTCGACCAGCTTAATTCATCGTTTAAAAACAGTTCCACTTCTTTGGCCATAGCCGGCAGCACTGGTTTTAAGTAATGCATTAATACGCGGAACAGGTTAATACCCATAGAGCAGACCAAATGCGCTTCGGTTAAAGTAGCTTCATTTTTTGCCAGCACCCAAGGCGCTTTGGCGTCTATATACTGGTTGGCTTTATCGGCCAGCGCCATAATTTCGCGGATAGCACGGGCAAATTCACGTTTTTCAAAGCTTTCGGCAATGGTTTCGCCTGCAGCTGTAAATTCAGCTAATAAAGCAGGTTCTGCAATGTCTGCTGTTAAGGTGCCATCGAATTTTTTGCTGATAAAGCTGGCGCAGCGGCTGGCGATATTCACCACTTTACCTACTAAATCTGCATTCACTTTTTGCGCAAAGTCTTCCAGATTCAAATCCAGGTCGGTGATGTTGCTGGTCAGCTTAGATGCAAAGTAATAACGCAGATACTCTGGGTTTAAATGTTCCAGATAAGTACGGGCTTTGATAAAGGTGCCACGTGACTTGGACATTTTGGCGCCGTTGACAGTGACAAAACCATGAGCGTACACAGAGGTAGGTTTGCGATAACCAGCCCCATCTAACATCGCTGGCCAGAACAAGCTGTGGAAATAGATAATGTCTTTGCCGATAAAGTGGTAAATCTCAGCCTCTGAGTCTTTTTGCCAGAACTGGTCAAAGTTCACGCCGGTTTTATCACAGTAGTTTTTAAAGCTGGCTAAGTAGCCGATAGGCGCGTCTAACCAGACGTAGAAAAACTTGCCAGGAGCGCCTGGTATTTCAAAACCAAAATATGGCGCGTCGCGGCTGATATCCCATTGCTGCAGGCCTTCAGTAAACCACTCCTGCAGTTTGTTCGCCATTTCGTCCTGCAATGAACCACTGCGGGTCCAGTCTTTTAACATTTGCTCAAAAGCGGGCAGGTCGAAGAAATAGTGTTCGCTGTCTTTTAAAACCGGAGTGGCACCTGACACCACAGAACGTGGATTCTTCAGTTCAGTTGGGCTGTAAGTTGCTCCACAGGAGTCACAGCTGTCGCCGTTTTGGTCCAAAGCTCCACATTTTGGGCAATCGCCTTTGACAAAACGGTCCGGCAGGAACATTTGTTTTTCAGGGTCAAACAACTGGCTGATGGTTTTGCGTTTGATATAACCGCCTTGGTCCAGCTTGGTATAAATATCGCTGGCGAACTGGCGGTTTTCTTCACTATGAGTGCTGTGATAGTTATCAAAACCAATTAAAAATTCGGCAAAATCAGCCTGGTGCTCTTTGGCAGTCTGAGCAATCATTTGCTCAGGCGTTAAACCCAGCTGCTGAGCTTTAAGCATAATTGGCGTGCCATGAGCATCGTCTGCACAGACGTAATAACACTGATGACCACGGGCTTTTTGGAAACGGGACCAGATGTCAGTCTGAATATATTCCAGCATATGGCCTAAGTGAATGGGGCCATTGGCATAAGGTAAAGCACTGGTGATCAAAATTTTACGTTGTGTCATCGATAACTCATAGATATATCACTGAAAAAAGTGGCTTAATGATACAATAGCGCGCGTTAAAGCGCACCAGTTCAAAAGCAGCAAAGTGCCGGATCGGTAGCAAAAAACAGAGTTTTTTCCCTGTACAGCAGATTGAGTAACACGATGTGGTTTAAATGGTTTAAAAAAGCAGCAGAACAGCAATCATCAGCCGATGATATGCCAGAAGCCTTAGCCAAAACTTTGGCTGAATTTCAAAGCAATGAATTTCCTATGCCGCTGGATAGCTTGATCCAGCAGGCCAGTTTTAACACTAAACACAATAGCCTGAGCTTAACGCTGAAGTTCCCATGGGCCTCCTTAGCTGATGAATTATTGCCGGTACTTCAGCAGGTGCAGCCAGATCTCAGGCTTGAATTAAGCAGCGAAAATACAGCAGAACCAGCTTACCGCAATATCAAACAAGTGATTCTGGTTGCGTCCGGTAAAGGTGGTGTTGGCAAAAGCACCACTGCTGTGAATCTGGCTGTAGCTTTGGGCTTAGAAGGTGCCAAAGTAGGGCTGCTGGATGCGGATATTTATGGTCCTTCCATTCCGACTATGTTGGGTTTAAAGGACGCCAAAGCGGAGTCACCGGACGATAAACACCTATTGCCTAAACAAGCCGCTGGCATTTATCTGCAGTCGATAGGTTTTTTAGTCGACCCGGAAAAAGCCTCAGTTTGGCGTGGCCCTATGGCCAGTCAGGCGTTGCTGCAGCTATTAAACGAAACCTTGTGGCCGGATTTAGATTATTTAATTGTCGATATGCCACCTGGCACAGGTGATATTCAACTGACTATGTCGCAAAAGCTGCCGGTAACAGGGGCTTTGATCGTCACAACACCGCAGGATGTGGCGTTGGCGGACGCGCAAAAAGCCATCTCTATGTTTCGTAGCGTGAATATTCCTGTGCTTGGACTGGTAGAAAACATGAGTTTTTACCAGTGCAGTCACTGCGGTGAAATTGACGATATTTTTGGTACCAATGGCGGCTTAGAATTAGCTGAACGTTATCAGGTGCCTGTGCTGGGTCAGTTACCCTTACAAAAACAAATACGCCAGTCCTGTGATGCCGGAACGCCACTAGTGCTGAACCCAGCCGAAAGCGGTACTGGTTTTTACCGGGCTATAGCACGACAACTGAGCTTTGCTTTATATTGGAACTCCCAACATCAGCAAGCAAAGCAACCCGAAATTATTTTTACGGATGATTAACCATGAGATTGTGTGACCGCGACATTGAAGCCTATATAGACGCAGGCAAGATCCAAATTACGCCACGGCCAACACCAGACATGATCAGCGGTGTCAGTGTGGATATTCGCTTAGGCCATAAATTCCGCACTTTTCGTGCTTATGCCGCTGCATTTATTGATTTAAGTGGTCCACGTGAAGAAGTGGATCATGCGTTAAATTCAGTGATGAGTGATGAAATTGTATTGTCCGATGACGAAGCTTTTTTCCTGCACCCGGGGGAATTGGCGTTGGCCATTACGCTCGAATCCGTCACTTTGCCTGCAGACATCGTAGGTTGGTTAGATGGCCGTTCTTCTTTAGCCCGTTTAGGCTTAATGGTGCATGTAACAGCGCACCGTATTGATCCGGGTTGGTCTGGCAATATAGTGCTGGAATTCTACAACAGTGGTCGTTTACCGCTGGCACTTAGGCCCAATATGAAAATTGGTGCGCTGAATTTTGAAACTATGACAGGCGAAGCGGCCCGTCCATACAACAAAAGAGTGGATGCGAAGTATCAGCAACAGACAGGTGCTGTGGCAAGCCGTATCAGTCAGGACGACCAGAGCTAAAAAACTCCTGCGTATTTGAAGCCGTGGCGTTGTTGACTGTAGTCTCGTTGGCTCGTCGCCTAGCCATAACATCAACTACTTTGGAGTTGATGTTTTAGGTGGGGTGGAGTTGTAGGCCCAGAAATGAAAAAGCCCATACAAAAATGGTATGGGCTGAAGCAATAAAGCAAAAATGAAGCGGGGTAATTATGCAATATATCTGCATAGCTTCGCAACCCGGCTTTTTTAGATTTTTTGAGCAAAAAGCAATTAATTAGCTAAAAACAGAATTTTTCTTAACATTTTTAGACGCATTTTTAGTTTGCGCCGACACTTGGCTGCGGACAGGAGTTTTACATGCAACCCGCCAGTTTTATCCGTTTGTTTAGCTTAGCCGCCATCTGGGGGTCGTCTTTTTTGTTTATGCGCATTGCAGTCGGAACTTTAGGACCAGCTGCTTTGATGACGGGCAGGGTGTTATTTGCCGCTTTATTTTTGGGACTGATGGGCTGGTTGCTTAAAAAACATCAGCTGGATTTAAAAAATAACTGGAAGCACTTTTTTATTCTCGGTTTTTTTAACTCTGCCTTGCCGTTTTTATTGTTTGCTTATGCAGCTCAAACCTTAACAGCTTCGGTGTTATCTGTGCTTAATGCGACAGCTCCTATCTGGGGGGCTTTGATTGGTATAGTGGTGTTCCGGCAAGCTTTAACTCTTCGAATTGCGACGGGCTTAATTCTTGGCATCAGCGGCGTCGCTATACTGGTAGGCTTTGACCCTGTAGTACTGGAACCTGGTGCTTTAGTGGCTGTATTTTGTGCCGCTGGCGCCGCCTTTTGTTATGGCATAGCCACTCATTATACCCGCCTTGCCAAAACTGTTGCTCCTTATACCAATGCCCACGGCAGTATGTGGACATCAGCATTGATGCTGGCTCCTGTCATGCTGTTATTCCCCATACAAGCCGATATCAGTTTAAATGTCGCAGCTGCTGTTTTAGCCCTTGGGGTTATTTGTACAGGCGTTGCTTATTTACTCTATTTCCGCCTGGTGCAGGACGAAGGCGCGACTCCGGCTTTAACCGTCACTTTTCTTATTCCGGTATTTGGTGTGTTCTGGGGCCATGTGTTTTTAAATGAAGTGTTAGGCTGGCATACTTTTGTGGGGGTAGCGGTGGTGATCACCGGCACCTCGCTGGTGACAGGTTTTAAACCTTCAGCGCTTTTCAGAGTCAAAGCCTAGAAGACAAACAGAGTAAACAAAACCAGCTGCAAGTTAGCCGGTTATTCAGAGAATGTTCATGCAGCAGTTGTTATAACTTGATGCAAGCTGGTGGTAAATGCATCAGCCACAAATTTTGGAGTGTTGCGTCGGATCTCGCGACACTTTTACCCATAGATCCGGGTTTTAGCGGCCACAACTGTGGCAGGAGCTTACAATGCGTGCCCTGATGAAATGCTTACCTTTGCTTTCAGTGGCTTTATTTCCAGCCTTGTTGGTTGCCCCTGTGGCAGCACAACAGACCGCCAGTGCCGGTAGCACTGTGCAAAGTTTTAGTCAGGCTGAGCTGGACGCTATGCTTGCTCCTATTGCTTTGTACCCGGATACAGTGTTGTCGCATGTACTGATTGCTTCCACTTATCCATTGGAAATTATTAAAGCCAATCGTTGGGTAGAAGAACATCCAGGTTATAGTGCTGAGCGGGCACTGGATGAAGTGGAAGATTTGGATTGGGATCCAAGTGTAAAAGCTTTAGTTCCTTTCCCGCAGCTGCTTGAACGTATGAGTGATGATATCGACTGGACACAACGTTTGGGCGATGCATTTTTAGGTCAGGAAGCCCAGGTGATGACCAGTATCCAGACCTTGCGTAATAAAGCTTATGCCTCAGGTAATCTGGATAAACAGCAACATATCAAAGTGGTGAGGGAAGAGAAAACCATCATCATTGAATCTGCTTCGCCGCAAGTGGTGTATCTGCCATATTATGACCCACAAATTGTGTATGGACCCTGGTGGTGGCGCAGCTATCCGCCAGTGTATTGGCATGTGCCTGTGGGTTATGCGGTGCATCGTGGTTTTTCTTGGGGTGTTGGTATTCAGATTGCACCGGGATTCTATTTCAGCAGCTTTCACTGGCCGCGCCGTCAGATTGTGGTGATCGATCATCATCATCATTGGCGTGACCCTTATTACTATCGCAGCCACCAGATCGTACATCACAAAAAATCGCATCACTGGCGTCACAACCCGCACCACAGACGTGGTGTCAGTTACCATGCCGGTTACCAGCCAACCCGTGAGTTCAGCGGCAATCGTAGCTATCAGAACAGGGATCAGCAACGTGAATGGGCTGCTCAAACCCGCGAGAACAAGGGCTATGCTCCGGATCGCAAGTTTAATCATGAGAAAGAACAACGCTTCGCCGACAAAGAGCGTCAGTTTGAACGTAATAAAAAAGGTGACGATCTTATTCGTCGTGCTAAAGAAGAAGGTCCGCGAGCTCAGGTTGAACCTGGCAAGTCACGTGAAGTAAGAGATAGAGATCAGGTGTTGCGTCAGGATCTGATCAAGAACCGTGAGCAACAGAGGTTTGAACGGCCAGAGCAACAGCCGAGGCAAGACATAGCGCGCCCTGAACGCTCTTATCAGTCTACGCGCCCTGAGCAAGCTAAATTTGAACGCCCTGTGCAGCAGCCAAGGCCAGAACAGGTTAGGCCCGAACGTAATTACCAGACACCCCGGGTAGAGCAACCCAGGGTGGAGCGTAATTACCAGACACCTCGGGTAGAGCAACCCAGGGTGGAGCGTAGTTACCAGACACCTCGGGTAGATCAACCCAGGGTGGAGCGTAATTACCAGACACCCCGGGTAGAACAGCCTCGGGTGGAACGTAATTATCAGGCCCCACGTATCGAACAACCGCGAATGGAACGTCCTCGCAGTGAAGCTCCTCGTGTAGAGAGAGCTCGGGCTCAGGCTCCGGAAATGCGGAGCAGGGAAATCAACTAACAGTATGAAACAAAATAAAAAAGGCAGCTGCGGCTGCCTTTTGTACAATCCACTAAAAAAATAACAAGGACAGTCGTATGAATGTCATCACAAAATGTGTTTTCACCGCTTCTGCTCTGCTGATGCTTGGCTTAAGTTCATTTGTAGTATCAGCCCAATCCCCTTTGTTAAAAGAGCAGATTGAAACCATAGTGACGGGTAAAAAGGCCACTGTAGGTGTAGCAGTGTGGGGGCCTGACGATCTGGAACCTTTGTTGCTGAATCCATTTGAAAAGTTTCCGATGCAAAGTGTGTTTAAACTGCATTTAGCTATGTTAGTTCTGCATCAGGTCGATCAGGGGAAACTGGATTTAAATCAGTCTGTTACTGTTAATCGTGCTGCAGTATTACAAAATACCTGGTCGCCAATGATGAAAGATCATCAGGGCGATGAATTTACTGTTGCAGTACAACAGTTACTGCAGTATTCGGTGTCACACAGCGACAATGTGGCCTGCGATTTGTTATTTGAACTGGTGGGCGGGCCGCAAGCTTTGCATGCTTATATCCAGTCTTTAGGCGTTAAAGAAGCTGCCGTGGTAGCAAATGAAGCGCAAATGCATGCGGATGATCAGGTGCAATATCAAAACTGGACGTCGATGAAAGCCGCAGCACAAGTTCTGCAAAAGTTTGAACAGAAAAAGCAGTTGTCTGAAACCTCTCAGGCCTTGTTATGGAAATGGATGGTTGAAACCACCACAGGACCACAGCGGTTAAAAGGCTTATTGCCGGCGGGTACTATTGTGGCGCATAAAACCGGTACTTCGGGTATCAGAGCCGGTAAAACTGCTGCGACGAATGATGCGGGCGTCATTATGTTGCCTGATGGACGGCCGTTATTGGTGGCGGTATTTGTCAAGGATTCGGCTGAATCAGAACGAACCAATGAAGCTATTATTGCGCAGGTTGCGCAAGCGGCTTATCAGTTTGAGCTGAAAAAACTCTCTGCAGTGAGTCCGGATTGAGCAAAAATCAGCACTATCTAAGCGACTTATTAAAGGTATAAACTGCAGTCATGATCTGAAAATGGAGTAGGTTATGCAGTTATTAGGTTCAGTCGCTTCGCCTTTTGTGCGTCGTTTACGTTTAGTGCTGGCTGGTCAGCCTTATCAGTTTCTGGCTTTGAATATTTTTGAATCCGAAGGCCGTTCTGTGCTGGTAAAACACAACCCGGCCCGAAAGGTGCCGGTGCTGGTGGATAATGAACAGGTTATTTTTGATTCCGGGGTGATTTACCGTTATCTGACGCAAAAGTTGAAACTACCGCCTTTAAGCTGGGATCAGGAAAACAGCCTGACGACGATCAACGCCTGCACAGATTCGCTGGTTGAACTGTTGCTTTGTAAACGTTCAGGTTTCGATGTGACTGAAGATAAATTGTTTTTTAATCTACAGCATGAGCGTATTCAGGCAACTCTGGAAGCCTTAGAGCAACAGATCAGGGCAGGGCAATTTGGACGCTGGGATTACCTGAGTATAAGCCTCTATACCTTAGTGGATTGGGTGTTGTTCCGTGATTTGGTCGACTTAAAACCTTTCCCAGTATTACTGCAATTCAGAAACGAGCATTTAAAACGACCGATGGTAGCTGAAACCGACCCTCGTTTGAGCTAAAGGCAGGGTCAGAGCCGAGGCTCTGACCCTGTTACTATTCCACGCCAATAAAACCACCGGTTTGATGCGCCCATAACTGAGCGTAAATCCCACCTTTGGCGATCAGTTCCTGATGGCTGCCTTGCTCAACGATACGACCCTGGTCCAGTACTATCAGCCTGTCCATAGCCGCGATAGTGGATAAACGGTGTGCTATCGCTATCACAGTTTTTCCTATCATCAGCTGAGTCAGACTGTGCTGAATCGCAGCTTCCACTTCTGAATCCAGTGCTGAGGTTGCTTCATCCAGAATAAGGATAGGGGCGTTTTTCAATAACACCCGCGCTATAGCAATACGCTGACGCTGACCACCTGATAGTTTTACACCCCGTTCGCCGACCTGAGCGTCGTAGCCGCTATTGCCTTTAGGGTCGGTCAGTTCCTGAATAAAGGCATCGGCTTCGGCCAAGCGAGCTGCTTCAACCATTTCTGCTTCGGTAGCACCAGGGCGGCCATACAGAATGTTTTCGCGCACAGTCCGGTGCAGCAAAGACGTATCCTGTGTCACCATCGCAATATGAGCACGTAAGCTTTCCTGTGATACGGTTTTGATGTCCTGACCGTCTATTAAAATCTGGCCGGAATTAACATCATAAAAACGCAGTAACAAGTTCACCAGCGTCGATTTACCTGCACCAGAGCGGCCTACTAATCCTACTTTTTCACCCGGTTTAATCGACAATTCAAGGCCATCAATGACGGGGCCATGTTCGCCTGCGACTTTACCGTAGTTAAAGTTCAACTGTTTAAATTCAATCTGTCCCTGTGGTACTTCGATAGGCTTAGCCGTTGCTATATCAACGATTTGCTGAGGCTGAGACAAAGTGGCAATGCCATCAGCCACTGTACCTATATTTTCAAACAGCGCACTGACTTCCCACATGATCCATTGCGACATACCGTTTAAACGCAAAGCCAGACTGACGGCTATGGCAATAGAACCCACAGTGACTGCATTGACCGACCATAACCATATCGCCAGAGTAGCGATAGAGAATACCAATAGATAATTCAGACCCTGCACACAAATGTTCAGCCAGGTGGCAAGGCGCATTTGTTTATACACAGGCACCAGAAACAGCTGCATGCTGTCGCGGGCATAATCAGATTCACGTGCTGTGTGTGAGAACAGTTTAATGGTACTGATATTGGTGTAACTGTCGACAATACGGCCTGTCATTTCTGAACGGGCGTCGGCTTGCTCAGTAGCAACCTGTTTTAGGCGCGGCACAAAATAGAACTGTAGACCTGTGTAAATGACTAACCAAGCAAGCATCGGCAGCACCAAACGCCAGTCTGCATCTGCTATCAGGTACAACATAGAGCCAAAATACACCACCACATACACCATCACATCCAGCAGCTTGGTGGCAGTTTCCCGCACAGCCAGAGCCGTTTGCATGACCTTAGTGGCGATACGGCCGGCGAATTCATTCTGATAAAAGCCAAGGCTTTGTTTTAATAAATAACGGTGCGCTAACCAGCGGATCGACATAGGGTAGTTACCCAATATCGTCTGGTGGATCAGTGCTGAGTGGAAAAACACTAAAGCGGGTAACACCACCAGCATCACGACTGCCATGGTGATTAAGGTATCTTGTTCTTCCTGCCAGAAGGTTTCCGGGTTTTTATTCACCAGCCAGTCCACCAGTTGGCCCATATAACCGAATAATGAAACTTCCAGCGCAGCCAGCAGCGCTGTTGCAATAGACATCAGGATCAGCGGCAGCACCATACCTTTGCTGTAATGTAAACAAAACGCAAATAAACCTTGAGGTGGCTGAGTAGGCTCATCATCAGGAAAAGGTTTGGTTAATCGTTCAAAAAAGCCCAGCATAAAATTCCTCAAAGGCGACGAAAAAGGTCGTTATTGTACGTCAAAGTATAAAAAACAGATGTAACTATTTGATGAACGCCTGTTTTACAGCGCTCATCTATCTGGCGGACCACTTTGCTGTAGAGCCTTTGCTAGTGACGTCATGTGCAGATTGTTGAAAAATAAATATAAAAAAATATGAAAAAACCAAAAGAGGCGATATCACGATAACTCAGCAGCTTAGATTTACAAGAAAACCTAAAATGGGTAATTATCGAAAAATCTATAACTTAGCTTAACTTGGGCTTGCTTGCAAAGGCTTCGATGCTTCCTACACTCAATAAACTGAGTACCCGAACATGGGTGTTGTCTCGTCTTACAGGAGTGTTGAAATGGATGCCAGAGAAATACTGCTACACATGAAGCAAGCGGAACTTCAATCTGAGTTAATAGTTGAAGCAGGTCTGGAACTTGACCGCGCCATTAAACAATTGCAGGACTGGTCTGAAGACTGGGATTGTCAACGCAGGGCTTGTGAAGATATGTACGACGCCGTGCATCTTATTTTGATCCATACCTACCAATTATCCCGGATATTCTGGCCTGCCAAATGCTGCGGAGAGCAGGGCCTGGAACTATGTCACAGAGCTATGGCGCTGCGTGGTGAAATTAACTTACCTGATCTTAACCATGCACTTCGTAATCAAGCCTTGTGGCGACATGCAGATGAGTTGGACCATTCAGTTCGGGATAGCAGTAATAATGCAATGCGTCGTTACAACGCTCACCACTTAACCAGTTTTAATCAGGTGATTACCTGGATGGACAACGAAGCTATGTTTTGCTGGCTTGAACCTGCCAGTAAAACCTTTGTGTTCCATACCGAGGAGTTTAATCTGGCAGAGTTGTTGGATGCAGTGCGTCAGGTTCAGCAGGAGATCCAGCATTACTTAAAAAAGCAGCATCAGCCAAACCTAAGTCTGGCCAGACCTGCGTTTTATCAGTATCAGAAACAATGGGCTAACTAAATGCTGCGGCAGATCAAAGGCCGCTATTTAGTCAGCCTGATAAAGCCATAACTTTCAATATCCAGCACTTTGTTTTGTTTTAAGCTTTCAGCCACTTCTGCCTGGAAGTCTTCTACATACAGATGCAAGTCGTCTTGAAACTGTTCGTCCAGTTGACTGCGTTCTTCAGCTTCGCAGGTTCTTTGCACATCAAAGGCCTGCATACAAAGTTTGTGCGCTCTGAGTTCCATTTGCTGTGAAACCCGCTGTTCTATTTCTTTCACTGTTAAGTGGCGACAAGTTTTTTTATACCAAAAGAGGCCACTTAACATCAGTACAGCCAGCACGATCAGTGATAAAAATTCAATCATAAGACGACTCCTTTTCTTAGAGTTTGTATATCCTTAACAAACCAGAAGATGGCGAATGGCACAACGGAAATATTAATAGAAACAATGATATATTTGTATATTTCAGATAACAAATTTGTATCAAAAACCATCCTGTCGGCGTATCGCATAAACTGCAAAGCACATAAACTTAACAAGCAGACCATGATATAGCGGGTCAGTTTACTAGCAGGAATATCGTGTACTACATGTAATTTGTAAATACACCAAACACACAATACATCGACAGCACTCCATGTGATGTACCAAAAAGATGGCCCTGTATCTTCATAGACAGTAGCGAGGTCCATCACAAAGGGTTGTGCTTTATCCATAACCAAATTGCCTATAACCCATACGGTTAAGGCTATTCTGGAGGAAATATCTAGCTTATAGACCATGGATACAATCAACAACAGAAAACAAAACAACCATAATACATGGTCAATTCTGTAAGCAAATTCGCCCATTTTTACTAAACCACACCGTTGTCCTTTTCCTTTTCTTTATCTTTATCCTTGATTGGTGGTTCGTTACCAGAACCATTTCCTAAGGTGGTCATAGGCGGCTCGTTACCCCAGCCTCCACCTAAGGTTTTGATTGGAGGCTCATTACCCGAACCATTGCCTAAGGCTTCTGCCTCCAAATCTGCAGCAAATTTAGCCTTTGCTTCAGCAGATAATGTCACTGTATCTGCAGCAGAAGGTGCAGTTGTAGCATTGGTTTTAGTCTGGGCTGCAGGAGCAACAGTCTGTGCTGTTGGTGTAGCTACTGTGCTTGGTGTATTTAAATTGACTTGCATAGCTGTTCCTCATTGTTGTCACTAAATCAGAAAATGAATGTACATGAACTGTTTATAAAAAAGCCAATAATTTTTACAAAAAATTAGATTTTTCTGGAAAAGGTCAATATTTAATGGAATCAAATGTCAGGCATAAAAAATCCGTCCAGATATTCGATACTATACCGTAACATCTTAGAACTGTTACCTCGTTGATACTTAACTCTGAATCGATACGCCACTACTCTTAAAATCGCGATCACACAGTTGTTTTGCGTCAGTTAAGGGAATAGTCCGGCGATTCGAAAGATGCCGTGCGAGGTAACGAAGTACGTCAGCACTGAAAGCTAATCCCCACTACCGCAATAACAGTTCGTCCAGTACTACAGAGTCCACACAAAAAGCGGGTTTACAGGATAAATAACATGATTGGTGTTTCACTCGAATACATTCGAAAAGTACTGGATCAAAGCCTGATGACGCATTTTGGGATGGAAGCTAGTGTCGTTGTATTAAACAATCTGGTTGATATGAATGGTAATTCACCGCAAAAAAATCAAAACAAACTGGTAGTCACTCTGGTTAATCTGGAATACGAGATCAATAAGCAGTTTTATGGCGGACAACGGCAGGACGCCGCGCAAATAAGTCGTACCAATCCGGCAGTCTGTTTTAATCTTGATATTCTGGTCTCCGCAAACTTCGACGAATATAGCGAAGCACTAAAGTTTCTGACCGCTACTATCGGTTTTTTTCAAGAAAATCTCTCTTTTACACGTGCCAATCATCCTGCGCTTCCACAAGGGATCTCCACTCTACAGTTTGAGATAGAAAATTCTCCTTCAGGCAAAACTCATAATTTATGGACGGCTTTGGGGGCAAAATATTTGCCTTCGATGATTTATAAAATCAGACATGTGAGCGTGTTATCCGGCCAAATTAAGGGCGCTTTCGCTGCAGTACAAGATACATCAGCTGTGGCACAGCCATGAATAAGCAACTCTTTCAAATTCAGGTGTTGCACAGCTATTTTGCGGATGGTTTATATCAATACTGCAAAGTACTCGCAGATAGCGACACAAAAAAACTGATGGACCGATACAAACTGCTGACCAGAATGAGCGATGGAATATTTAGTGTGTATATGACATGCCAGGATAGTGCGGTGGCTTTTGTCAGTTACCTGAATGACCAGTTACAGGGCGAACCGCTGAGATTTTTATTGGTGGCTAATGAGGAACAGTTTGTATCTATTACCGATGTACCACTCGATTGGTGTGGTCAGGTGGGTTTCAGTTCAAAACTCGTAATCCCGGAAAACACACAGAGTGGTGCACCACTTCAACTTAAAGCTGAGTTGGGCAACAGGGCGGTTAGCCAACAAAACGTGATTGGTGTGATCTGCATTTATCTGGACGATCTGTTGGTGATGGGCTGCAACACCATTCGCTATGTTATTGAGTTCAAGGCCAGAGCTATGCATTGGGTGTATTACCTGGTCAATCGCAGCCAAACGAAATTAAATAACCCAATGATCTGTAATAAAGAACGTTATTTTTTTGATGGTCCTGAGCCTGTTGTTTTGTCCAATGGAGAAAAGGGGCTTAGTTTCAATTCAGGAGAAAGACTTTTTCCTCTGGAGCAGGTCCCCACTAAATTGTTCGATTTAGTGGATCGGTTGCCAGCATCAATGCACACAGAATTTCAGTCTGTTGAACACTGTTTGATCCAAGGTTTACCTACACCAAATAAAGGTCAATTTTCGGTCAGGCAAAAAGATACGAATAAGTATGTTTTCAGTGAAATGTATATTTATTTGTAGTGGGCGAGCGATACCAACTTAAACAAGAATTCTCATCTGAAAGAAAGGGCGATAAACAAAATGAGCACTACCTTTGCAACCCCAGGCGTATATATTAATGAGATTAATGGATTTCCTAATTCCGTAGTTCCAGTGGCTACCGCTGTCCCTGCATTTATTGGTTATACACCAAATGCAGAATACCAGGGTAAGTCTTATTACAATAAACCGTTTAAGATCAGTTCTTTCGCTGAGTTTCAAGCGATTTTCATGTTGCCGAATCCACCACCACCTGCTGATCCTGCCAGGCAATACAGTCCACAGTATTATCTGGTTGCGCAAAAAACAGCACCTACGGCAGGTGAATATTTATCTTTGGGCGGACAGTATTATTCGATATTGCCAGACCCGAATACCATTTACTATTTGTACAACAGCATTCGATTGTTTTATCAAAATGGCGGGGGCGACGCCTACATTGTCGCTGTCGGTTCTTATGGCCCGGCCAGCGGAAAACCAATGACAGACCCGGCAGTGAGTGTGGTTAACCCGAATGTGCAATTAGCCGATTTGCAGCGTGGTTTGGCCTTATTAACGAAAGAGCCTGAACCGACTATGTATATATGTCCGGAAGCGACACTGTTGTCGCTAGACGACAATACCTCCTTGATGGAAACCATGTTGTTGCAGGCAGAAACCATGCAAACAGCTGTATGTATCTTCGATGTGATTGGTGGCGCAAATCCCGACCCGATTTTATACACCAACGACATCCAGAATTTCCGCAACAGTACAGGCAGTGCAGGTCTTAACTACGGCATTAGTTATTACCCCTTTATTGGCACTACGATTATGCAGTCCACTGATATCGATTTCACCAACTTGTTTGGTGGCGATACAAAGCAGCTTGCAGCCATTCTGAACCCGCCATCAGCACCAAATCCGGTTGCGGCGCAAATTCTTGGCATGATCCAGACACCTCCTGTCAAGCCATTGACAAACAGTCAGCTGCAGGCAGCCCTTTTGGTTGCAAGCCCAGTCTATGGTCAGATCATTAATCATGTACTGACCGAGGCAAATATTCTGCCACCAAGTGGCGCTATGGCAGGTGTTTATACGGTGAATGATCAAGAGGCCGGCGTCTGGAATTCTCCTGCGAACACCTCAATTGTTGGTGCTGTGTCGTTACCCATACGTTTGAGTGACAGTGATCAGGAAAATCTGAACATTGATGCAGTTTCAGGAAAATCCATCAACGCCATCCGTTTCTTTAACGGCCAGGGCATATTGATTTGGGGCGCCAGAACACTGGATGGCAATAGCCAGGACTGGCGCTATATCTCCGTGCGCAGAACCATGACCTTTCTGGAGCAATCGATCAAGTTGGCCGCTCGGGCCTACGTCTTTTCACCCAATAACGCAAACACCTGGGCAGCACTGCAAAGCATGATCAGCAGTTTTCTGACGGGAGTCTGGCAGGACGGTGGTTTACAAGGTGCTTCTCCGGCTGCCGCTTTTAGTGTCAGCGTCGGCTTGGGTACCACCATGACTGCAGATGATTTGCTTAACGGCTATATGCGGATATCGGTCAAGGTGGCTGTGGTTCATCCTGCTGAATTTATTGTTATTTCGTTTGAACAACAACAGGCCACATCCGGTTAATTTGGGCTTGGTAGCGTGTCAGTAATTCATTAAGCAGACCGTTTTTATTTTAATTTTAATCGAGGATTTATCATGGCTGATACAGGTGTAAAAGAAGGCTCAACCTGGCCAATGCCCAAATTTCGTTTTGACGTTGACTTCGGTACTGAGTTGACAGGGATCTCGTTCCAGGAAGTCTCCGGTATGGATAAAGAGGTTCAGGTTATTGAATACCGGGCCAGTAACAATCCGTTGTTCTCCACCATAAAAATGCCCGGCATTGTGAAATATGGCAACGTCACGATGAAACGCGGAATTTTTGTTGGTGACAATACCTTCTGGAACTGGATGTCGGAAATCACGATGAACACCATAGCGCGCCGCACTGTCATCATCCGGCTGCTGAATGAGGCGGGTAAGGTGACCATGCAATGGAGTTTAGCCAATGCCTGGCCAACAAAAATCACCAGCACTGACTTGAAGTCTGATGGCAATGAAGTGGCCGTAGATACGATAGAAATTGCCTATGAGTCTTTGACTATTACCAATACAAATAATGCTTGATTTAAAAACAGGTTTTTATTTTGGCTTAGCAATTTCCCGCAGCACTGGCAGCGATGTTGGCTTTCAGGAAGTTTCAGGTTTGAGTGCTGAAATTGGAGTTGAGGAGGTGGTGAGTGGGGGCGAGAATCGTTTTAAGTATCGGCTGCCCGGTATCACCACCTACCCAAATCTGGTTTTAAAACGGGGTATCGCATCGGAAGCATCACCGCTTATCAAGTGGTGCCAGCTTACCCTTGATGCAGGTCTTGCGAAGCCAATTATTGTCAAAGATATTTCCTTGAATTTGCTGAATGAACATGGCGAGTCCTGCATGAGTTGGGATTTTGTCAGGGCCTACCCGATCAAATGGTCGGTAAGCGATTTGAAAGCGCAGGAAAGCAGCATTCTGATTGAGACCATTGAGTTGGCCTATCAATATTTTACGGTGAACGATAGCCGGAATAAAAAATGATTTGCCGGTTCAGAGTTTTATAAAAATGAATTAGTGGGTGAATAGAAATGCCAGTAGAAATTCGTGAACTCATCATCAAAACCCATATCGCAAGCCATGCGGTGCGGGAAGAAAAAAGCCGTGCTGTGGAACAATCAGCATTGAGTCAGAAAATCGTCCAGGATTGTTTAAAGAAGCTGAAAAAACAATCGCCAAAAACCAGTTTTGATCGTTAAACGGAGCTTGGTTTTTATATGAGCAATATGAAGATAGTGGCGTACAGCGATGGAACCTTTACGACTAAAGTGGCCAAAGGCGACTATGAAGTCATGCTCAATCCTGAAAAACTGCAATGGAACCGCAGTATTCAATACAACGAAGAAACCAGTATCGATAGCAGTGCTCCGGCTTCCAAATACAGCAAGACGTTAAGTGAAAAATTGAGTTTCGACCTGGTGATCGACTGCACTGGAGTGGTTGATAGCAAAAGGGTGAATTTACCAAATGAAGTGAGCAAGCTATCGAAAGTGATTTACGACTATAACGGTGACATTCACCGTCCTAATTACGTCATTATTAATTGGGGCAGTGGCCTGGCCTTTAAATGTGTATTAACCAGCTTCAATTTGTCCTACACATTTTTTAAGCCCGATGGCACTCCGCTCAGAGCGAAGATTTCGCTTGAATTCTCGTCGTCTATTGATGCGGCCACATTGGCGAAAAAAGATGATAAAAAATCCCCTGATATGAGCCATTTAGTCAGCCTTGTTGAGGGCGACAATTTGCCGCAAATCTCTAATCAGATTTACCTTTCGCCCAATTATTATCTGCAAATCGCACAGTTTAATGGCCTGAATAAGTTCAGACGTTTGCATCCCGGAGCGGTATTGACTGTGCCGCCGCTGAAAGCTGGAAATACGACAAATGCCTGATACAAAACCTGGTGGTGTAGTGACATGTAGCATCAAGACGGCTGGCTCCGCCATACCGGATGCCTACCAGGTGTACGCCATACATATTGAGCAGACGATTAACCGTATTGCAACTGCCACTATTTCTTTGTTGGACGGCGACGCCGCCAAAGAATCTTTTGTCATCAGCGCTTCGGCTGTTTTTGTACCAGGCAACGAGATCAGTATCGAAGTGGGCTACGACAGTAAAAACACGCTGCTCTTTAGTGGCATAGTAACTAAACAATCACTGCGTGTGGCCAACTCCAGCGGCCCCATACTTGAGATCGAATGCAAAGATAAAGCGGTAAAAATGACAGTCGGGCGCAAAAGCGCTGCATTTAGCAAAACCAAGGACAGCGATGTGATCAGTACCCTGATCCAGGCTCAGGCGGGGTTAACTGCGTCTGTCACCGCCACTTCAAACCAATTACCCGAATTGGTGCAATATTATGTGACAGATTGGGACTTCATGTTGGCGCGCGCTGAAGTGAACAGCATGCTGGTCAGCACCATCAATAATAAAGTGACGGTGTTTAATCCTGTCACAGAGACCTCTTCTGTTCTGACTTTGACCTACGGCAACAATCTTTTTGAATTTAATGCCGACCTGAACGCCATCACTCAGTTGGCACAGGTCACGGCGAGCGCCTGGGATTACCCCAATCAAAAATTAACCACAGCGCAGGCTGCTAATAATCTGGCAGGCCCTGGGAATTTAAGCAGCAAAACGCTTTCTGCAGTGGTGGGGTTGGCCAACTACGAGCTGCAAACAACGGCCGCAGAGAGCACTGATGAACTCCAAAGTTGGGCCAAAGCACAGATGTTAAAAAGTGAATTGTCCAAAATAACAGGAGATGCCCGCTTTCAGGGAACAGCTATGGTTGTGCCCGGAAATTATGTGACCTTGGCCGGTATGGGAGCTCGTTTTGATGGCGATCATTTCGTGTCTTCGGTGCGGCATGACATTTCTGATGGTAACTGGGCTACTGAAATCAATATTGGCTTGTCGCAAGAATGGTTTGTGCAAGAACATGAAGTGGAAGCGCCTTCTGCGGCTGGATTGGTTCCCGGCATTGCAGGCTTATTTAATGCAACTGTTGTCAAAATAAACGCCGATCCGGATAGCGAATATCGGATCCTGGTTGAGGTTGCGTTGTTTAACGACCAAGGAGCCGGTTTATGGGCAAGGCTGGCCAATTTTTATTCAACCCAAGGGCAAGGCGCATTCTTTTTACCTGAAGTTGGCGACGAAGTCATTCTGGGCTTTTTAAATCAGGACCCGCGTTATCCGGTGATCCTTGGCAGTGTTTACAGTCAAAATAACAAGCCATATTCCGATTTTACTCCAAATGAAAAAAACAGCATGAAAGGCATAGTCACTAAAAGTGAGCTGCGCATCATGTTTGATGACGAAAACAAAATACTGACGCTGACCACGCCGGGGCAAAACACCCTTGTACTGGATGACAAAAATAAGCAGATCGAAGTGAAAGACGAGAATGGCAACTCGCTGCTGATGAACTCGTCAGGTATCACCATCAAAAGCGATAAAGACATTAACTTACAGGCAGGGCAAAAGGTCAGTATCAAGGGTAATACCGGCATCGATATTCAAAGCTCTGGTGGCGATGTCAGCACAACAGGGAACAATATCAAGGAAACGGCCCAGCTGCAGTATTCGGCAAAAGGCAATATGACAGCTCAGGTTCAAGGTGGCACAGAGCTAATCCTGAAAGCCGCTATGGTCATGATTAATTGAGTGTTAGGGAGAACCTATGCCACCTGCGGCCCGCTTAACTGATTTTCACACTTGCCCTATGGTGACTCCGGGACTGCCACCTATCCCCCATGTTGGAGGCCCTATAACCGGGCCGGGTGCACCTACTGTTCTGATTGGTAAATTGCCGGCTGCCAAAGTCGGTGATATGGCGGTTTGCGTTGGTCCACCGGATTCGATAGTGAAAGGGTCGTCCACTGTCATGATTAATAATATGCCTGCAGCCAGAATAGGGGATTCTACGGCGCATGGTGGTTCTATTGTGTTGGGTTGTTTTACCGTCATCATTGGAGGCTAAGTGATCAAGCATGAATGAAAGTAGCTTCTTAGGAACAGGCTGGTCGTTTCCACCTGTATTTGATAACGCGAATTACCAACTGCAGCTGAGTTCTGGCGAAAGCAATATCAATCAGTCGATTGACTTGCTGATGAAAACGCCACGAGGCAGCCGCAGTTTGATGCCCAATTACGGCTGCGATTTATTCCGGTACCTGTTTTGCCGTCTCGATGCGACCTTACAGGAAGAAATTATTCAATCGGTCAAAACAACCTTGTTGAATAGTGAACCGAGAATTAGCGTTGAGGATGTTGATATTTCGCTGTCTGAGGACGGAAGTATCGCGACTCTGTCTATTTCGTACAAAATCAAGCAGACGAATACACGCCACAACCATGTATTCCCATTCTCACTGCTTGAAGGCACTCACTTGCCGGTCAGCCCGTTATGAATGCTGATGCCATTGCGGAAAATCGCTACAGTCAACTTGCCCGGGCGCTGGACCCCGGCAGTATCAAAGTTGATGGGCGAAACAACCGTGATCGGCTGGCTTTTGTTGCTGCATTTTCTCAATTGATTTTGTATTACGATCAAAACAATCAACCTGCTGGTCATTGGCAGTCTTTTTTTATGAAGGACCCCTGCATTTTGCTCGCTGCGATCAGTAAAACGGATTACAGCTTTTATCATGCCGAATTCATGCTGTTAGAAGGGGGGAAGTTGAAATCGCCAACCGGCGACGTTGACTATGTCAACCGGTTGATCCCCTTGCTGCAAACCCTGTTTTCCACCATTAATAAATGGTTTTATTTCATGGGGTTAAATGCACGCACTAACACTAATACTGACAGCTTGCATCTTTTTCTAAAAAAAATGATAGAAGAAGCACTGGCCAGCCAACTCTGCTCCATGCTCGGATTGCAGCAACGTATCTGTATAGCAACTAAGGGAATGGTTAATGCGCCTGACACTGCATTTTATCGCAGCTTCGAGCCAGTTTGGTTCAACGGCCAAAACAGCCAGCGTGGTTTGTCTTTAACGGGTGAAACAGACCCCGTTGCAGTTGGATCTCTGGCTAACAATTGCAGCCGCATTTTTCACAGCGTATTTGATGTCTTTGTGCAAGTGATTGAACATGCGACACAGGCTTTTTATCAACAGGAAAATCAACCAACTCCTTACCCCGATACAGCCTTGTTGATGGCTTTTAGCCGGTTAATGGAAACGCAACAAAAGGTCATTAACCAGTTCAGCACAAAGCATCTCGATTTTTATTATGACCATATTCTGCAGCAATCTTTGCAGAGCGCACAGGCCGATCAGGTATTTGTCTGCCTGAAGCTGGCGGATAAAGCTCAGCCATTGAACCTGCCTGCCGGCACCTTATTCAAGGCGGGGAGCTATCCGGATCAGAGCGGGATAGTGTTTGCCAATCAGGCCGACACTGAAATCAACCATGCCATGATTTCATCAGTGCAGACACTTTATTATGATCAAACCCACCCGGACGCCAGGGTTTTGTATCTGAACACCATAGCTAAGCCGGCTCAGGTTTCACGCAACACGTTAGAGGAAATAGTCAGTTGGGATGGCTTTGGCAATAATGAGGGGCTGCCGGTGCAACAAGGCTTTGCTCTGGCATCTCCTCTGTTGTTTTTGCAGGGCGGGCTGAGGACTATCAGTGTTACATTAACCTTTCAAAGCGATCCTTCTTTATCTCCCTCTGCTGCGCTTACTGATTTTATCCAGACTTTGCCAACTAACCAGTTTTACCTAAGCACAGAAAAAACCTGGTTTGCGCTGAGCCAGGGCTATATCAAGATCCTTCCTGCACCTTGTGGTGTAGAGATAAATATCACGCTGCCACCGGAAGCACCCGCCATAGCTGCCTTTATAAAAAGCCCGGATGGTTTTAGCAGTGCCTGGCCTATCCTCAAGATAATGCTGAGTTCATCGGTCGACTTAAGCTTGCCTCCCAGTCTGGTGAAGGTCAGTATTCAGGTTCAGGTAGAGCAGTTCAGTCATTTTTCATTAGCGAACCATAGTTCGCCTTTACCAAATACCGGGTCACAACAACTATTCGGCCCAGTGCCCGAAGTGGGGGATTGTTTTTATGTTGGCAGCAATGAGTGCTTCGCCAAGCCGCTCGACTCGCTTACGCTGAACATCAACTGGGATAAATTGCCCGCCAATTTTTCCGATTATTACGCTCAGTACAATCAGTATTTATTTACCCAGGGAGCTGCGGAAATACTATCGCTGGTTACGGCAGCAGTAACTGCAGCGACCAGCGCGCTCAGTGATGTTAAAGCAGCGGCAACCCAAGCCAAAGGAACATCAGCTGAAACTCAAGCCGCGGTATCAAAGGATGCCATGATAGCGGCACAGGCCGCAGTGACCGCTGCAAACACAGCGGTAAATACTGCAAAGGCGGCAGTAGAAGCAGCACCTCCGCCTCCAGGTACAGCAGAGGCAATAGAATCAGCTGTGGCGACCATAGCTTCAGCGTTCGTTGCTGTGGCATCAGCATCAGTTGCGGCGACAAAGGCAACAGAGGCTGCAGTTGTAACTACAGCGGCCGCAGCAACTGCTAAAGCGCAAAATACAGTATTGGCTTTAGTTGCAGCCACAGAGGCTGTAGCTGTTTCGACTGCCGCATCACTATTTACGAATACATCATTTACCGGACAGTGGAGTTTACTTACGTCAAAAAACTGGCAAGGGTTGACCCCTGAGGCAGGTAATAGTCCATTACCTCCGGTCAAACCAGTGAAGTGCCCATCTATTTTTGAGCGAATAGTAAGTGCCATTGTCGGGTGGATTGCGCTATTGAGCCCGATCCTGCCACCATTCTTCCGTCGTATGTTGCCAGTGGGCAGACCAACCGGCGAGTCGTCACAGCTGACTGAAGAGCCACAAATGGACTCGCCAGCGCCAACACCGATGGCATTCACTCCAGATGTTGTGTGCTTGTTTCAACAGTCATCCACTCCGCCTGGTCTTAATCTGCAAAGTAGCAGCTTTACTTTTACATTCAACCCCATGTGCACCGCCATACCGCAGCTTGCGCTATCGCCATTGCCTGGGGTCACTGATGCGAACAATGGCTATCTGCGGTTTGATTTGGAAACACCTGATGATGCTTTTGGTAATAGTCTGTACGCCCAGGTGATTTCATACATCAGTTTTAACAACGCACAGGCGCTGATCAGCAAAGATCCTAAAGCAAAACCTCTACCTATCCCCAACCCGCCTTATAGCCCAAAGCTGTCCAGCTTACAGGGCAGTTATAGCGCCAGTGCAGTGACAGACATTTCTCCTGAGCAGAATATCGATCCGCAGGCCTATCCGCTGGAGCTTTACCACTATGGTTCGTTTAAACCTTATCTCGCTTACGATGCGACGAACACTCAGCAAGCTTATGGTTTTTGCAACCTGACGCCGCAAGATGCTGTTTCTGCTGGGCTGCCTCTGTTTGCCGGTGCGGGAGGGCAAGGTTGTTTGTATCTGTCGCTCAGTGGGGTTGTTGCACCTTGCAACTTGACCTTGTTTGCCGAAATAAGCGCGGATGACAACCAAGCTTCAGCACAGAGTGACAGTATTGGCTATTACTACTGGACAAATAAAGGTTGGCAACCAATTAAGGTGTTGCAAAACGATACCAACAACCTGACTTGTCCGGGCATTATCACCTTTGATATTCCGTCATTGACGTCCGCCGATCTTCGGCTGACCGCTGCCGAACAGCAGCTTAGCGTGCTTCAGCAGGTAAACATCGAACAAGCGGAGATGGACCTGTCTTACCTTGCGTCACCTATCATGCCCAATGCTGATTTCTGGCTGGCGATAGCGACCAAACCCAATGGTCAGGCCATCAATATCAAATTCAGTTATCTGGATACTCAGGCAGTAAAGTTGACTCGCGTTTCAACAGTTGGTTTGCCTGCAGGTGAAATACCGCAAATCGATGCAAACAGCATTAGCGCTACGCAAAACAAATGGCCACAAATTGCCAGCATTACGCAGCCATTTCCTTCATTTGGTGGATTGCCCGCTGAAAACAGAAACAGCTATGGCGGCTACAGCAGTTTTTATCGGCGTGTCAGTGAGCGGCTGAACAATAAAGACAGATGCGTCACACCCATCGATTTGGTGGATATGGCTCACAGCGCCTGCATGAGTTTATTTTATGCCAAAGCTATCAAAGGAAAGGGGGGGGCTGTTCGCATTGGCTTAGTCAAGGGCTACTCCAATGCACAACTACCCAACGCATTCAGGCCTGTGGTTGACGCTTTAGATCAGGGGGCAATAGTTCAGCATATCGCATGCCGAACCTCGGCCATGACGAAGCTCAGTGTCTTTAACCTGAAACATCAGATCGTGAGGATTAGCACCACATTACTTATTGATCCACAGGCCAATGCAAATGCAATGGAAAAGGCCATAAATCAGCAATTAAGAGTCTACTTATCGCCTTGGATCCACAGTGATTTACCGCAAAGAAGTCTGACGCAGGACATTAATCAGTCTGAATTAATCCGGTTTTTATCTGCTCAGGCTGGTGTGGTCTCAGTGTCAGGTTTAAGCCTGATGGTTTGTGTTGAAGGTGATAATGACGATGAGTCGGTACTGGTGTCACACCAGCAGCATGCAATAACACTGGTGACAGTTGCCGGAGGCCAGGCATGACGGGCGATGATTATTATATTATCGATGAACCACTGCCTGATGCGCTCAATTTCGCAGTGTTGAAGCGGGACGGAATAAAACAACTGCAGGCCTTGTCCGGAAAGGTGTGGACCAATTATAACGAGAGTGATCCGGGTATCACTATTCTCGATCAACTCTGTTATGCCCTGACTGAATTAGGCTATTGCGCACAATTTCCGATAGCCGATGTGCTGACACAAGCAGACGGAACTATTCATTTTCAGGATCAGTTCTTTGAGCCACAAAATATTCTGACATCGACCCCTGTTACGCCCGATGATTATCGCAAGCTGGTACTGGCTCATGTGCCGCAAGTGCGGGTGATTTATATTGAGCCTGAGTCTGTTTCCGTGCCTGCAGCAGGGGGCGACAGCCGCCAGACGCTATACACGGGGCGCTACAAAAGTTATCTGAGTTTAAAGGATAACTCCGGACAAACGGATGTCGATCAGATCATCAATGCTGTGCATGTCCTGTTGAACCAGCACCGCAATCTTGCCGAGTGGTTCCTGCGTCCTAAAAGCCTGACACCGGTAGATATTCAACTGGCAGGCACTGTGTGGCTCACTCCATCAGCAAATGCTGCGAAAGTAGAGAGCCTGATAGCGCAAGCTTTACTTAACTATGCGGCTCCTGCTGCAGTTCAATCCGGCTATAAAGAGCTTTTAGCCCAGGGTCTTAACCCGGAAGATATTTTTAATGGACCCAAAACCTGTAACGGCTGGATCGCGGGGAAAGATGCGCTTAAAGCGCAATGCCTGAGTGTTAGTGTGTCTGACTTGACCGGTCTGATTGCAGGTATAGATGGCGTGTGGTACGTGGAAAGTCTGAGCTTTAGCGGCTATGCCAACACGAATGCCATTGCAATCAAAAAAACCGAACTGCCCAATTTCACGCTCTCTGACACATTCAAATTAGTGCGAAATGGCATACAGCTGAATACGGAGCCAAATCAGTCTGGTCAGCCGTATTTAGCTGCACTGAGCTCCAAGCATCAGGCTGCAAGTGTGGAGGCGAAAATTGATTTATTTCCCGAATTGCCGCAGGGCAACTATCGCAACATTGAAGACTATTACTCAGTACAAAACACCTTCCCGGACGTTTATGGCATAGGCTATAACTCGCTTCAGTCCGATGCGGGTTCTGATGTGGGTTCCGATGCAGCGAGTTATCGGGTTGCGCAGTCGCGCCAGTTGAAAGGCTATCTGATGGCTTTTGATCAATTACTGGCCAACCAATTTTCTCAGGTTGCGCATATAGGCGATCTGTTTTCGTTCGGGACTCCTCACAGCAAACCAGAGCAGACCGGTTTACCCAACCCGGGCGTTCCCTACAAAAAATTCACCACCACATACCATTGTCAGCCGCTGTATGACATTCCACAGGTTAAGCCATTGTTGCGGGGGCATGACGCATTTCATTATCAGATCGATCCGGGCAAACCGGACGATCAGGTTGAAAATGAAGCCTGGAAAAAATACAAAAATTTTCAATTTAATGAATACATATACGGTTTGCGCCAACACATGGAAAACGAGTTGGAGGCAACAACCCGGCGGGACGCCATGTTGTCTCATCTGATGGCCCGTCATGGCGATGACGCGATTTTGTATGATGAGATGATCGAGACATGTCAATGGTTTGGCAGCAAGCTCAAGACGCGCATTATCGTAAAGACCATCTGGCTGCAAAATTTTGAACTGTTGTCCTATAACCGCACTCGCGCCTTCAATGTTAGTGCAGTCAAGCTGTTACCTATGCCCGGTGATGCCTCTATTATCAATGGGCTCTGTATACATGAAGCCGCCTGTTCCAATACTGTTGACGCCAAAGGCGGTAGCAATGCAGCAAAACAACAGTGGTGGCACAGGCCAGTTTTTCCAACCCTGGATGGAGACGTGGATCAGGCAAAGGTTTTTTCCGACGCCAGGTTAAAACCCTCTGATTTTGAACACTTTTCGGCCTTTGAGCATAAAGCAGGTATTTTGCTCGGTCTGCCTGGGCGCTGGCGATCTCTTGCCGGAAAATTGTATGCCTTGCTTGATGCCCCAGATTTCCACGACTGGTTAAACAATTGCGAGCCAAGTTATCGCTTAGCCGATTCGGATATTTCGGTTATTCGTGGTCAAGGACAAGATAAAAAACATCAATTGGTTGAGGGTAATCAATGCTTGATGGATATCGTCTGTTCTTCCGCTGCCACCGCAGAAGATTACCAACAGTACGCGGACCAATTGCTCTGGCTGTCGACCCAGCGAAAAGGCTTTTTGCTGATTGAATCCATACTGCTGGTGGGCAACCCACAACCCCAGGTCGTAGCACCGTATTTTTTAACAGCCAGCCTGATTTTTCCAGATTACGTGACGCTGATCCAGCAGCCAAAATTTCAGAACTTTATCGATACATTGGTGAGTTTGCATTGGCCGGCTTATGTTGAGATGCACTATGTACCGACCCCCTTTGATGCGATGAAGGACATTATTTCAAACTATGTGGACTGGAAAAATAACAGAGATAACTGTAATTCCCTCCTTCATGTTTTGAGCCAAAAGAAAGCCGACGATCCAACTGTATCCGTGACCAGAAAAGCAGCAAAGGCGGCTTTTGATTTGTGTAACGCGTCAAAAGGTGAACTCGCATCGAAGCTTGGCTTATCAGCGGAAAAAGCGGAGGCGGTACAACCATGACGACCAGCCACCTGATAGCCCAATGCTGCTGGCAAACCTGCTTTGATCAAGAAGCCAAAGTACATGAGCTACAGGATTTCATCAGCCTGTGGAGCAATACAGCGCTCACCGAACTGCTGGAACAATGTTTCAATGAACTCTGTCCCACCACACAAACCTGGCGTATTACCAGCTTGGAGCTGGATTTGGGAGATATGCTATTCGACGATTTGGCGTACGAGCTCCCCAGACGATTAACCGCCAGTGTGCATACAGCTTTGGGAAAAATGCTCGCCCATGAGCAAATTGCTGTGGCATCTAATGATGGCGGCACGTTGCGGATTATGGACCATGTCGAATCAATGCAAGACTTTGTGACCTGGTTTTTACAACATGGAACTGCGCCCTGGTGGTTTAGCGGAACTGAAAGTGCGTTGCAAATACTGGATCGACAACTGGAGCATAACCCCAGCGCAACCATCGATATCATCCGTTATTTAGGCCGTTCACAGAGAGTGCGGCAACGCCTTGTCTGGCAATTAGGTGAGGTTCGTATTCGTAGCATCATCCGGTTACTTGAACCCTGGCAGGGGGATTTCATCTGTATTTTTGCAGACGATCTTTTCACCCTGCAAGAGGAACGGCACTTGCCAGCAGCCGGTGCCTCTGCATTCAGAGAATCTGTCTGGCTGACTATTCTGAAGCACCTGCTGGTGGACAGAGGCACTTTGTTTAACACCACCAGCTTTGTTCGCGCCAACCTATGGCAAGTTGCCCAGCACTATCAAATCGATTACCAGAGGCTGCTTGATCAAATGTTTCAGGCTGTAGCGGCGCTTGAATCATTGGGAGCAGTCTCTCTGACTTTTTTCAACGCCATTAAAATGATTTACCGGCAGGATCACGGCACTAGTCCGACAGCAGTAGTTCAATCCGCGGAACCACCAGATCCCTGGCTGGCATTACAAAAGATGTTGCATTACGGACTCAGGCGACAGGCTGTCGGCCCGGACACAGTGCAAGTGGACGAATTGTTTTCAGTACTGGCACGCCAGGACGCTGCACGTATGGCCAAGCTGTTGCTCCGTGAAGGTCACTCAGTTAAAGCCCGCCAAGGCATATTGAAACATTTTTCTTTCACCGGATTGGCCTTGCTGGTGCAAGTCGCAGAGCCACAACAGCATTCCTTTATTCTGGCGCACGTTCAGCAAACACAAGCACAGGTCAGAAAACAGAATTGGAACAAGGAAACGGTTTGGCAAGTCGTACTGGCTTACCTTTTGACGGCGCGCAGCTCGAAATTTAATCGTCGCCAATTGGTTCATGAAACCTTGCTGGAGCTCTGCAAGCTACATGGATTTGAATTGGCCGTATTTTTAGATCTGTTAATTCATAGTGTGCAAACAGAGCATCCAAATCATCAGCATTTTGAACTCTTGGGAATTTTCAAAGAGTTAAGGCGTGAACAAAACAGACGGCATAGTGCTGCCGGCGGCAGAGCATCCTATTGGCAGGCGGCTCTGCACTATCTGAAAACGGGAACTGATGGCGGTTATGGCTTGGTGGCTGGGACGCACGGCCAACTGATACTCGATAGCCTGAGTGGTGGAGGGGCTGAGCAATCACTTGCCATGCTGTTAGGTGCCACAGAATTACACAGAACCAGCAATGAACTGCTTAGCCTGAGATTGCTCAGGTTGGTGGGGGCCGCCGATCTGTCTCTATTGATAGATCTGCTTGAACCTGACGCGACAGAGTTTTGTGTATCACTGATCGACAGTCTGTTGTTTTGGCAAAAGCGAGCTGAATTGCCTGCCCTGGATGGTGTTGATCTGGCGCATCAGGTCCCAGCCTTGTTAATACAGGCGTTAGCTGGAGTTTCTAAGGGCAGGCAGGGCGCTCAGAGTGGGTTTGATCTGGCTGTTTTTTGGCATGACTTCGTTGTGCTACTGAAGCAAAAGTGTGGGGTGAATAGTTCTGCACTTTCTCTGCAGATTGCACAATGCCTGGTTCAGGATCTGTGTTGGCCCAACCTGAATGCAGCACCTGCCCAGAGCTTCGCTTTGCAGCATGCCTCGGTTCATAGCTCAATTCAGTATTTATCGAACTCATTATTGTCAGTTATACAAGCAGGAATAGGGGGAGCCGGTGCTGCAGCTTCTTCCCAGCATTCATTGGCTCAACTCAAGACTGGCCATGATGTTTTCAGTATTGTGCCGGACAAGAAATGGAGTTCTGACGAACTCTTTACTGCACTGCGACATCACTTAATCCCACATGGTGCTGGCTCGGTCAGTCTTTTGTCAGAGGGACTTAAAGCTGTATCACAGGGGCTTGACGCTGTGCCGCTGGCAGTACTCTGGCGACAACTGGAACAAGAGGACAGGCATAGTATCTCTGACTGGCTGGAGCGCCAGCCGGATAAATATCTTCTGCTGAACATACTCAGCCACAAGAGTGATAGTCAGCCTGTTGGCCACTGGCTATCGAAGCAACTTCCTGACGAACTGAAACCAGCGAAAGACACTATTAAACACTGGGCCTTGCTGTGGCAGAACGCAGGCTATTGGCAAGGTGCCAGCGCGGTGTTGGAGAAACATCTGGCCGAAATATTCTGGACTCTGAGCTTTGATGCCAGAGCACATCATCTATCGGCCAGTGAATTGCTTGTCAGAATGATTGCCAGTGCCTGTTTACGACTCAATGTACCTCTGTCTGACTGCGTTGAAAGTTTCAGGCAACAAAAGCATCTTTTACAAAAAACGCATTGGAATAATGCCTACAGGCTATTGATTGACCGGACATCGAAAAAAGCAGAGCAGGGCCCAAAGTTACCCGTTCAGCCGGATAATTCAACTCCTGCAGAAGCAGATAAAGACAAAGCCGCGGCTACTAGCTATTTCAGTCAAGACTATCTTGCCGGGTATTTAAATCATCCAGCTTTTATTGACATCGCCCGTTGCATGTTACAGCAGGGGCAACCGCCTTCCTGGCTCAAGATTGCCCGGCCGATAGATTTGAGTCGGTTGTTATTTGACGTATTTACAGTAAAACCCAAACTGTTAACGGCTCTGCTGCGCGACTTACAGCATCAGCATGGGGTGATGTTTCGGCTGCTCAGTATTGTGCCATTTGCCTGGCTTATGGATGCGATGCGTGTCGCCGACCCACAGCAACAGACTGGTATTCTGCTGCTGTATAAGTTCCAGCGCTGTCTGCAGAGGCTTGAAATACCCAATTCAACCGCACCGCAGCGTGACGCATTGTTATTTCAGTTGGTTTTGAAACATTGGCTTAATAACGATTGGGCCGCATTAACACCTGATCAATTCGTCAGCAATTTTTTATACCAGTTGATGCGTCAACAGCAGATCGACATTGCTGTACTACAAACAGCTTTTGCCCCACAACTGAAGTTATTAGCAAAACCTTTGCAGCTTGCAACGACAAAAGTGCTGAATAACACCGAAGCGCTCTCTGCTAAAAAATCACCTCATGCCAATGCAGTCAATGAGACGAAGAGCCTTGAGGCAAGATTGGCGGACGCCATAAAAGCCGCTAAAAATCCAGTCGCCACCAGCACTCCAATGCGAATAACCAATGCTGGCTTAGTCATTCTGCAAGGTTTTATCACTATGTTGTTTTCCCGGCTGGGGCTGGTTGAAAACGAGCAATTCGTCACCCCCGTGGCTCAGCGACGCGCCGTGCATTACTTACAGTTTTTAGCAACAGGGTGCAGTGAAACGGCTGAACAGCACTTGCTGCTCAATAAATTGCTCTGCGGTTTAGCACTGCATGAGCCTGTAGAAATCGGCATCGATATTTCTGCCGATGAGGCCGATCTTTGTCACAGCCTGCTGAATTCCGTGATCGGCCATTGGGAGGCCATAGGCAGTAGTTCGGTGGATGGATGCCGGGGGGATTGGTTAGTGAGAGAGGGGTCGTTAACGGATGCAAATGATCATTGGGATTTGGTGGTGGACAGGCGTGCCTATGACGTGCTGTTGGCGCGTGCTCCTTTTTCATATTCCGTGATCAAGTTGCCCTGGATGGAAAAAGCGATTTATGTGACATGGCCAACCTAACGGATGTCCGGCTTATGGAGCAATGAAACAACGTTATTAATGTTTGAATAATCAGATAAAAATGAGGAACTTATGAATACTTACAATGAAAACCTTCAACAGACAGTCGTCAATACCTTGTCGGCTCTGGCGCTTAATCAGTCCAATTTGGATTCATTAAAAACTGTGGCCGAATACACGCTTTATTATGCGCAAGGCGCGGAAATCACTGCACGGGACAAATTGGAAGGGACAGAAGATGACGTTACCACCTGGCAAAATATCAATAATCAAAGCCTAATCAACACCAACCAGGTGTTCAATTTACTCACATCGACCACTGAGGCAAATACCGATGTTGCGGTGAGCATCACCAATACGGCAACTGCTGCTGCCAACGTGCAGATCGCATCCAATGCCATTTCGGTACTGGCTTCAGATATAGGCGCAGCATTTAATATTGCAACTGCAGCCTTATACCAAACCGATGTGTACGAAAAAATTCAGAGCGCCAACAGCCTGATCAATGAAGTGGCAAATGAAGCAAAACGGATCTCAAAAAGTGCGATGAACGCCTCTGGCTCAACCGCTGAAATTACCATCAGCGAGGTTTTAGCTCAAACCACTGGTGTGAAATCGAAAATAGATAACTTGTTTACATCTACCCAGGCCGAACTGGATAAGTTTGCCAAACTGGCCATTACAGAGAATGCACAAATAACCACAGCCAGCAAAGCAGAGCGGCAGGCCGAGGGAGGACTTGCTGACGCCAGAAGGGAAGTGACTGCCATTAATACTGCATACGACAACAGCAATAACCAACTCAATCAGTGCCTGAGTATCAGCGTGGTGTCAGGGTCTGTAATCACAGCATCTTTTGCGGCGCTGCCGTTACCAACTTTTTATTCGCCCCAAGCTGGTGATGTGACCATTCCGGATGCGGATCCTGTCTACTACTTGACGCTAGTCCCGGCGCAAAATCAGACTACCTTTTCGATTGATCAGGTTGAGCAATTATTTTCACAACGACCTGCGGGCGACAACAGCCTTTTTGTGAGTGTTACTCCGGATGCAAGCGTCGATGTGACAGGTGCAGTGACAAGATCACCGACCAGCATACAGCTGAGCTCTGATGCGTTTGGCAATGCTATTCAGGCCGGCTCAAGCTACGTTGCCTTTTTGTATATCGAGCTTTCCAAAGTATACAAACAGTACATCAATAACTATTCGGAGTTACTGTCTGCACCAAGCCAGCCTTTTACTCCGGCGACCACTTTGCCATTGGTGCAAAAGCTGGAAGTCACTCCAAATAGCACCCCGGATGCTGCAGGCGTGACCTGGTCGACCGCCAGTTTCACATTTACGCCATTAGGCTCATCTGCTGATACTGGGACTGTGCAGCAAAATACGACTACCGCTACCTCAAGTAAAGGCAAGGCGAAATCTGTTGCCGCGCAGGCTGATGCAGCTGCTTCTGTACAGCAGATTGTCTCAGGCGCACAACAACCTGCTGCGACCTCAGCGGCTCCCGAAGCACTGGCAGCTGGCTCGTCCACAGCAATCCTTGCTTATGAATTCCGTTGCATTCTTGTTGAACAAGGCGGAATGCCGGATCTCAATCTATTGCGTTGTCCTGAGAACTTAAACTTGCCTCCCATCTATTTTAATCAGGCCATCGCCGGGCAGGTTTCACCAGCGAATTATATTGCAGTGCCAGCATCATTATCAGGCTGCTGTACCTTTAATTTTCCGCCGACTGCAACTGACAACTTCGGCAATGTGATCAAGCCAAACACAATGTATCAGCTTTACATACTGACGGTTGCCACTGGGGATCCCAGCGATCAGGCTCAGTATACCAACGTATTGGCGAATACATTGCCAGCTATCACTGTCTGCACTCAAGCTTAACAATAAAACACAACGGCTCTATGGAGAGTAAAAATGAATAACATGACAATTAATTCGCTCGCAGTCGGCATTGTTTACAAAGAAAAAGCCCAGCTCGACTGGCTGGCAATGCAAGTGGCAGAAGCCCAGTACGAGGTCGATCAATACCAGGCCATTGTTGATGCTGAGACCGCCAAATCCATTCAGTTTAATGCTTATTTAACCGCAGCTGAGGTCAATAAAACCGCAGCTTTGACGAACTTCAATCTGGCCATTGACATAGATTCCAGTGTTAACGCCTTGTGCACCAGCACAGGCTTGGCATTGAAACAAACCGGAACTGCGACCAGGGAAATTAAGCGGGTGTCAGGCGAAATGGCAACACTCATCAATAAATTGATTTTTACGGTTGAGCTGATAGACAGGTTTGGCCAACTGGTGAACAAGCAAAAATTAAGTAATCCACTGGTACCTGATACTTTAATCAGCTTTATGGCGAAGGCGACCGCAGATGCCAACAATGCTGTAGCTCTTACACTTGCAGCATTGCAAAGCTGTTATGTCGCTGAGGCGACCTCCTTGCGTTCTCAGCAGATCATCACACTTGAAAACGATCAGGTGACAATGCTTAAAAGCACAATTGAACGGCAGGCACTGGTCTCCGGAATGCAGAATGTGGCTGGTTTGGTTGTTGATGGCAACTTTGTCGTTGGCTTTACACCAGATTGCACCGGTGTTTTGGCGTTGGTGCAGCAGGCGTACGACAAAGCGAGCGAAAAATATAACCAGGCTCTGACTAACGTCAATATCGTAAATCAGCAACTGGCTTATGCCCAAAGCGCGTTGGCGACTGCCACCACCAGCCTGAACTCCTACAAAGCAGGTTTGGCGGCTGCAACAGCTGCAGCTTACGCAGCATAACGGTTAAGGCGGGGGGCTGGCTTGTGCTGGCCTGCCTTGCAACGGGAGGGGTAATCATGTCTAAAAAAGTGTTTTACAGCCATTGCTATCAGCAAACGGCCTGGCTGCCGATGCACCCTTTCACGCGCAGGCTGGCGCTGGGTGATCTGTGCCAGCTGAGGCAGGGCCGCTTTCAGCCTTTGCTTAATATTGGCGATGCCCATTTAGTAGAAAATTTGCTGGTGAGCCGAGAGATCCCGCTGGATCAGAACGACTGGGAATTAAGCAGTGGGGTAAAGCAACTGCTGTGCGAGACCCAGTCTGAACAGGGGCGCGATAGTGAAGACTATTATTGGACCAGGCAGGTACTCGAATTCTCGCATACTGGCGATTTTATCTTTCATGCAAGCAAGCCAAAAGCAAGCCTGCTGCTGAACTGGGCCCAAATCAGAGATGACCTGACCTTAAAGTTAACCCAGCTGCATTATGGCTTCAGGCAGGTATATGTTATTACCGGCGTGGCAACGGCGGAAGACTGGGGGCTGGCTGTGGCGGGACAGGCCGATGCCCGTCTGGAAATGTCAGCAGCACTTTCTGAAAGCAATAGCTTTAGGCTGCTCAGTCACAGTTCGGCCAGAGCAGAACGATGCACGGGCATAGCCTGCTATGAAAAAACCAACGACCAGGCTGCGTATTTTTTTAAGGCCAAAAAATTGGTTATGAGTGATGCGATGACTGACCGCTACCTGAGTCTGATTGTCGAAAACAAAGCTGAATTGGGGGGAGGGGAAATAGCCAACTGGCTGCAAGCCGATTTGCTTGATCTGGTCAAAGTCAACGAGCTGAATCTGACCACCAGCATAGGTTTTTTTAACTGGGTGGATATGTCGCTTGACGATGTAGCCCTGTTGAGTGATTAGCCTTATGCCGACGCCTGAACAAAATCTACAAGCGCTGTATCGCGAGCTCGACTGGCTGTATGCCGTGATCCAGCAGGTGATTGCCAGCTATCTGAAACACGAGGGGCACCAGGACCACTGGTTGGATATAGCGCCGCCCGAACTGGTGCCCGAGCAGAGTGAATATGCGCGGCAGGCCCTGGACTGGCAGCTCGACACTTTTGAACGCCTGGCCTTAGCGCTGGCACTGGCACCCCATGTCCGGCCCGAATATCTGGATGTGTTTTTAAGTGTAAACGGCACGACCGATCGGAGCTTTAGTGAATTTGGCGGATACAGCGATAAAGCCTTCAGCGGTTTTTTACCCACTGGGCAGACGCTGGCATTTCTGCTGAGCGCCAACAACCCTGAGTTGCGGCTGGAGGCCATGCGCATTCTCGCGCCCAGCCATCGCTTTGCTGCAGAAATGGTGATTACTCTGGAGCAATCGGACGACAAACTTCCACTGTTATCCGGAGTATGGAGTTTGTCGCAGCAGTGGCTACAGCTGTTGTTGACCGGAGAAAAAATTCGCCCAGAGTTAAGCCCGGCCTTTCCCGCCAGCCCAATTGTCACCGCACTGACATGGAGTGATTTGGTGCTGGATCATCACGTGATGTCGCAAGTGCAGGAGATACGGGCCTGGATCACCCATGGCCACAGCCTGATGCACGATTGGGGTTTGGCTCGCAAGGTGAAACCAGGCTTTCGCGCTGTGTTTTACGGTCCTCCCGGTACGGGAAAAACCCTGACGGCGGCTTTACTGGGCAAATCGACCGGGCGTGAGGTGTATAGGGTGGATTTGTCGATGATCGTCTCGAAGTACATAGGCGAAACGGAGAAAAACCTCGGCAAAGTATTTGATGCAGCCAGTTACAAAGACTGGATATTATTTTTTGATGAGGCTGATGCGCTGTTTGGTAAACGTACAGCTGCCAGCAGTTCTAACGACCGGCATGCCAACCAGCAAACCGGTTATTTATTGCAACGCATTGAGGACTTTCCAGGCACCGTTATTCTCGCCACAAACCTCAAAGCGAACATGGACGAGGCCTTCACCCGCCGTTTCCAATCCATGATCCACTTTAACATGCCGGGCGCGACGCAGCGCTTACAGCTATGGCAGAAAGCGTTTGAAGGGGTGTGTCCGCTCGCCGAAGATATAGATTTGCCAAAACTGGCGCAAGACCATGAGCTGGCAGGCGGAGCCATTATCAACGTACTGCGTTACTGTGCTTTAAGTGCGGTAAGTATGGGTAAAAAGCAGGTAGAGCGCGACGATCTGATCCAGGGCATTAAACGTGAATTTCGCAAAGACAACCTGACGGTGCAATTTAACTAGGGGCATAACATGACTGAGTTTAAGGTTGAACACAAAAAGCAGCAGTCCTCTGAGCATGGCACAGTGAGCCAACGCAAGGGCGCAACTGTGTTACCAGATCATCGTAGTCAGGTGAGTCAGGTTCGTGCTTTAACAGATAATCGCACTGTACAGTTAGAGCAAGCGTCATCGCCAATACCTAACAACGACGAGCTGCCGCATCAGAGCAATGTTGGTATTGAGTCGCAGTCTGGCAATGAGCCTCTTGGTTTCAACGATCATGAACAGAGTCAGGCAGTTAATAGAGAAGCCGTTGATGGAAAACGGTTAACTCGTAATGGTACAAAGTGGGTGAAAACCGGAAAGGTCGTTCAACTGGTAGCAGTGAAAAACCTTGTTGGTACGTCCAAATTGAAGCCGAAGAAGCATCGCAGTTGGAAAGCGCATCACATTAGCAACGCCCGTAAATACAGCAAAGCAAATAAAAAATACAATTGGCACAAGTGTGCAGTGAAAAGTTGTCGGCGGTTCGCAGCTGTCGGCGCGCACGTGGAGATTGCCGGAAAGAAAAGCCACACGACGAATAGATTCATTGCACCGTTTTGTCAACACCACAATAAGAGACCCAATGGGACGGTTATGACATTAAAGCCGAATGAATTTTTGGTTGGTGTTGGGCCTGGCGGGAGAACAGTTAAAAGTGATTAAAACGGACCAGGCGCTATTACCTTTAGGTGTTGGCGGGCTGACCGCTATCTAAAAAGTTTTACTAATTGAATGTAATCTGCCGGTGTACAAAGTGGATGGGGTGAGACTAAACACGAAGTTCGGGACAACAATGTGACAGCTCAATTTTATGAAGGGCATAATATGGCTGAGTTTAATATTGAACACAAAAAGCAGCAGACATCCGGGCACGACATAGTCAGTCAACGCAAAGCTGTACCTGTATTATCGGATCATCGCAGCCAGGTAAGCCAGGCTAGCGTTCTAACAGATAATCGCACCACGCAGTTAGCTGTAAATTCGTCGACAAAACCCAACAACACCGGCCTGCCCAATCAACTTAAAACCGGTATTGAATCACTTTCGGGTATGAGCATGGATCACGTTAAAGTGCACTATAACTCATCCCAACCCGCCCAACTCAACGCCCACGCCTATGCGCAGGGCAGCAATATTCATCTTGGGCCGGGGCAGGAAAAACATCTGCCGCACGAAGCCTGGCATGTGGTGCAACAGGCGCAGGGGCGGGTAAAGCCGACCATGCAGATGAAGGCTGGAGTGCCTGTTAACTATGATAAAAGTTTGGAAAATGAAGCGGATGTGATGGGGGCTGATGCAGAGAGGTTAGGCACAACGCAGATAAGGCAGACGGGCATTGTTGAAACATCAGGCCTGACTTCCTCGCCTTCTGCAAATGGTTTGGTTTTACAATGTGTTGGAGGCCCCAAATTTGGATTAGAGAATACGGGTAATGCAGCGGATGCAAATGTTCAAGCTGGAATTCCGCTCTTACTGGCGGCCCAAGTGGCGTATAAAGCCGCTACGAAAGCAACGAAAGATGCGGCTATAGCCACCTTTAATGGAGGCGATACGTCTGACCATGGCAGGCAAGGTATTTATACTGCTGCTTTACAAGCTGCTGAAATGACCCCTGCAGGGCTTGTAGCTCAAGCTGGAGCCAGCTTTGCACTTACTCCAGCTAACATCATTACTTATCTCGGTACAGAAATAGCTCGTGTTCGCCTTGGTGATTTAGCGTATGTGCAGCATGCGGCAGCACTAGGGCCAGGCTTGTCGCCAGTATACAAGAGGCATACATTAGACGGGCCAAGTGCGAAGGAATATGTACGTGTAAATGGAGAACATTTACGTCGCACCGCTCATCGAGGGATAACGCCTATGGAACGTGCGGAATATATAGCTAATCAACCCCTCACTGCAATCAATGCAGGGAATCTTACGACAGGTGAAACAGGTTATTCTTTTCACGCGGCAACAGGTGTCGCTACTCCGCGAGCACATGATGGGGATCATCCAAATGATCTTGAATGGCTCAACGATAAAGCCAGAACGCATTTAGGGGCTATTCCAAATAACCCAGCATTGTTGGCATTTCTCCAAACACGAAAGGGGGTTGGAAAAGGCCTCTCAGCAACATCAACAGGAAAGCCCATCACATCAAATCATGGAGCTGCTTTTACCGGATTTGGCAATATTGACATTGATCTTGCTAGGGTACCTATAGCTAATATTATGCATCATTATAAACAAGCTGGTTTTACCGCAGATAATGTTAGAGCTTCAATGGGGGTTGGTGCTTTGGGGCATGGTCATGCAATGAACTGGGAGACGGCCAGAGCAAACGAATCGGTGACAAGAAACCGTGAAATTGTATTAAGCTCTATCCCACGTGCTGCGGTTACTGCTTTGCATGATACACCGGAGCGAGCAGCCTATGAATTAAGGTTTAGGACCTTATATGATACTCAATTTACAATCGGTTATAATGCTGCAATGGCAAACTCACCACATAATCTTGGTCCAATAGCTGCGGCTGTCCCCGCCGCCTATCCCTATAGACCTGATCATTATACCGCTGCTCAGGCAGACGTAGATTTTAGTCAGGCTGTAGCTCGTGCTGCAGGAGCAACGGCAGCTGCTCCTAGACTGGATTATGCGAATGCTTATGCGATTGCTTTTACTGCGGCCAATACTAATTCTTATAAGCTCGCATGGATAAATGCATATGAAAACGCGGCATGGGACACTCCATATGTAGCAAATAATGCCGCTGTTATTGAAGAAATAAATACGCCTGTCGCTCCTGCTGCGCCAATAGCAGCTTTAGGTGTAATTCCTGCAGGAGTTGGAGCGCATGCAGGAACGATTGCTGGAACAGCTGCGGGTAATGCTTTAGGCGGCCCCGCAGGAAGTCTAGCAGGAGCAATAGCAGGAGCAGGTTATACCGGTTGATGAATATGTATTCAAATCAGAAATCGGCTTGGTCGATAACTATTGGACAAGCGCCATTGCCACCCAGAGCCACCCAATTGCTCTCTACACTTATACTGTAAATTTTCTGATCCGTAGTCATTGCATATCCTCATAGTTGAATTGATGTTGAAACATTTTCCATCGACTAGCGGGGTAAATTGGAAAAACATCGAAGTGGACAGGTTAACCACTCCGTCTTTCTGGTTGTCTTAAGGCTCAAAGCCGTGGTGTACAAAATGGATTTCTAAACTATTGGCTTGTGAGTCTGCGGCCTTGACCTATGTGAGTGATACGGTTTTCTGGCTGCGCTTGCTCTGATAGTGGCGAATCTGATCCGAAATGATCCAGCCCATTTTCGAGCATAAACAGTTTCAATTCCTGGCAGATGGAAAACGCTAGCTCTTCCTGCAGTGATATGTCATAGCAATTATTGCGATCAAATTGTTTCGACCAACGTATTTGATTATGCTCAAGATCAAGCAGGTGAACGGAAGTCCTGACGCGTTGTGAATCAATTCGAACGAATCCCTCCAACAGGTGTTTGGCCGCAGCGTTGGAGGCTTTTTTTGACTCGTTGCTATGACGAACCTTGAAGTCATCTTCTGAGTGTTGGATTAAGGTAATACTGTTAAATGCCAGAAACAACTGATGCAGCAGTTCCTCGTGTAAGCCTAAAGCAAAGCACTGTCCCTTGGTGCATTCTGAAATAGCTCTGATCGGCCTGAAAAGCAGCGTATCTTCGGGGTATGTATTGGCATCTGATGATCGCCTGAAAATAGGCATGTAGCTACCCAGAGGAATGGATATTTCAATCTCGGAAGGCACTGCGGCGTAGTAGTCCTTGAGTTTTTCCCGCAAGCGACCCACCTGGACCCGCACCGCAGGGTCTTCTGTGGTCGAATAGGTTGCCACATTGCGATCAAAAACCTCAATGCCTATAGCGTATTCGCTGGTGTTGCGGCTGTTGCCACAAATTGCGCTCTCAACCAGAAAATGCAATAAACGGCACATGCGCGGTGCATGAACAAATTTATCGCTCGCCAAAACAGCTTTACAGGCTGCCTGAGACTCTGCCGGGGAGATCGGGGTTTGAAAGTTTTGTTTCTTCAAGGTTGATCCCTTTCCATGCGATTGGTGTCTGGTCGTAAATAAGCCACCACGTTTTTGATCCCGTCAGTAATTGATAGTTGGAGTCAGAATATGATTACGGCGCAGATCTAACCTTCAAACTCATCCAGTTTTAACTAAGAGGTGAAATCCCTATTTTGGAGACCTAATTAAAGATTAACGCCTGTATTTGTCAACTGAAAATTGAAATTTTTCTACTATTATCGGAACTGAGCTTTGGTACTTTGATGAAGGGCAGCAGCGGCCGTTCCTGACTCTTGCATTTAGATTACATAGCGGCGTGTTCACAAAGAGAGGGGATATAAGTCAGGTGTCTATCAAAGCGGGTGACAGGCTACAGCAGGAGCAAAGCTGCTCTGGGAATGACAGTATATTGGGCGCTTAAAATCGGAGAATTTCAGGCATAAAAAAACCTGCCATAAAAGCAGGTTAATTTAATGGTCGGTACGAGAGGATTCGAACCTCCGACCCCTTCACCCCCAGCGAAGTGCGCTACCAAGCTGCGCTACGTACCGACGTTGGGCCTTATACTACTGCTTTAACTCACAAATGCAATGCCCCTTGGTGTGACTGCTTTTTTTTTGTTCGCTTTAACAGAGTCTTAGGTTATTTTCCAACCGCAAGTTCCACCCAATGCTGATACACAGGGATGGCCAGCAGCACATTGACCGGAAAGGTGATGCCTAAGGATGCCAGCATGGCCAGGCCTATGTTGGCATCCGGGATGCTGGCGCGCACCGCGGCTGGCGCTGCTATATAAGAAGCACTGGCAGCTAAAGTGGTCAGAACCAGTAAAGAACCCTGGGGTAAATCCAGTACTAAACCAAAAACCAACCCTAAAGCGCCTAAAGCAAATGGGGCTAAGGCTGCAAACAGCATCAGGCGCCAATGCTGTATCGGCAGGGGATTACATACTTTGGCGGTGCACAGGCCCATTTCCAGTAAAAACAGCGCCAGCATGGTTTTGAAGCCACCAATAAGGGCAGGAGCAATAGGCTCTAAACCTTCAGGTCCATACAGATAACCAATCAATACGCCGCCACCTAATAACAACACACCACGGCTGGTTAAGGCTTCACGCCAGATGTGAGCTTGTTTACCCTGACCTTTGAGTGCTCCATATAAACCCAGCATGATAACGATGGCCGGTAGCTCCAGCATGACCAGATAAAGCGTGGTTTCAGGCAGTAAAGGCAAGCCTGATTTTTCGGCAAGAGCCAATACCACGGCAAAAGTACCTGCACTGACTGAACCATAATGAGCGGCGATACTGACCGAATCCGAGTTGCTTAGTTTGATCAGGTAACGCAAAACCGGATAAGACAGCAGCGGAATAATCAAACCTAACGCAGCAACGGCAAGCAGATCTGTCACCATGCCGCTGTGAGCCTGGCCATGCAGCGCCATACCGCCTTTCAGGCCCAGCACCAGCATCAGCAAAATAGACAAGGTTTCGTAAATAGACTGAGGAACTTTTAAATCTGACTTTAATAAGCCTGCAACAAGGCCAAAGGCAAAAAACGCAATCACAATATCAGGCATGACTCAACTCCGTAGCTGTTATTGGTTGGCGATTGTGCCCGTCTTTGGGTATATTGGATAATTAATTGTTTGCCACTTAACTATTGATAATTATCTATGGTTAAAGGCAGGCCGATGAAAATCTGGCAGAGGGATAGTCTGTGGATGTAAGGCATTTAAGTTTCAGGTTATTGCAGGTCTATGTGCAAGTGGTGCGACTGGCATCGGTGTCTGCGGCAGCTCGGCTATTGCATTTAACTCAGCCGACAGTGTCCTTGCAGCTAAAAAAACTTGCTGATGAAGTTGGGCAACCTTTGCTGGAATATCGGGAGGGAAAAGTACATACCACTTATATTGGTGATGCGTTGTTTCAGGCTGCGTCTGATGTGTTAAGCCGTTTTGATGATTTTTCATCTTTATTGGAAGAAGCCAAAGGCGGGCGCAGTGGCACTTTGAGTTTAGGTATTGTTACTACAGCCAAATACGTGATGCCCACCATTCTTGGCGCATTTGATAAAGCCAACCCAAAAATTGAAGTGACATTAAATGTAGGGAACAGGGCGCATATTCTGAATCGGTTTGCGCATCAGGATGATGATTTGTATTTGTTTAGCCAGCCACCAAGTGGCGAGCTGGTACAGGCTTGTCGTATCATCAAAAACCCGCTGCAATTAATAGCACCAGCTGATCATTGGGCGTCGCGTTATTGTGATGAAGGCGGTGAACTTGAATTTTCCCAGTTAAAAAACGAGCGTTTTCTGATGCGTGAACCGGGCTCTGCGACTCGTATGCAGTTTGAATCATGGTTAAGCAGCCAGGGTGTTGAGCTTTCTAAGACCATGCAAATTGAAAGCAATGAAGCGATACGCTTAAGTGTCGCCAGTGGTTTGGGGCTGGCGGTGTTGTCGACCTACACCCTGGGACAAAGCTCTGAGCAATTTAAGGTATTGAAGGTGAAGGGGTTTCCACTGAATAGCCATTGGTATCTGGTGGCGCGCAAGGACAAAAGATTAGGTGCAGCGGCAAGGCGTTTAATTCAGTTTATGGCGGCCCATTTAACAGACTGCATTGAAGCTCAGTGGGTGGTTGATGATGTAGCTCAGTTGCCGCAGCAGTTTTTTCGTGCGGTTGAATAGTAAAAAGCTTGATCTCGTACTTCCAGCTGAGCTGTAAAGCGCAAATCCACACTCCGGTTATAGTGCTTCTGGCAATAAAATATGTGGAAAATTGACAATGATCAGAAGCCGCTACCAATTTCAGATTGCGCCGCAGCTAAAGCCACTGCATGATGCTGTTTACTTTCCGGGGTGGATGTCTACATGTCTTTATGGATCCCATTTACGTTGTTTGCCGCTTTTATGCAGGCAATACGTAATGCGCTGCAAAAACAATTAAGCAAAGACGTGTCTGTGATGGGAGTAACGCTGGCCAGATTTATTTATGCCGGCCCATTTGCTTTATTGTATTTAATCGGCCTGTATCTCTGGCAGGACTACAGTATTCCGCATTTTAGCGCCAGCTTTGTGTTTTATGTGCTGGCGACTTCTTTGATGCAAATTCTTGCTACGGCCCTGATGATCGTGTTGTTCCGGTTGCGTAATTATGCAATAGGGGCTGGGCTTGCCAAAAGCGAGGCAATTCTGACTGCTGTTTTAGGTGTGATGTTTTTTGGTACCTACATTAGTCCTTTTGGTTGGGTGGGGGTGTTTATTGGTGGAATTGCGGTGTTTCTGTTAACCGGCGCCAGAAGCATAGAATCCTTATCAATAAAAACCTTGCTGCTGGGTTTGGGCTGTGGTTTAGCTTTTGCAGTAGCCTCTTTGTGGATCCGGGAAGCCAGTCTGGCGCTGCACTTACCTTTTTTACCAGCGGCTGCCTGGGTGCTGTTTTTAGTGATCTCTACCCAAACCCTAATTCTGCTGGTGTATCTGGCTTTGAAAGATAAGGCTAATTTAGTGAAATTATGGCAGCGGCCACAACTGACTCTGGCAACCAGCCTTACCAGCTGCTTGGGATCCTTAGGCTGGTTTACTGCATCCAGTTTGCAGGCGGTTGCTTATGTGAAAACCCTTGGCCAGATCGAAATAGTGTTCACATTGCTTATTTCAGTGCTGGTACTTAAAGAAAAGTTAAGACGCCAGAGTCTGCTCGGATTAGCGCTGATTGTGCTGGCGGCAGCACTGGTGATCTGGGCTTAATGTAGGATAAATTAAAGGTAAATAATTTGTGTATTAGTTGAGTTATTTGTCACAAACCTGGGTTAGTCTTGTGGTGGTTCTGACACAGATGCAGAGCTACATGGGGGAGCATAAAGTCTGCCTCCACAGCATAACAAGAACTCACAGGGTTTATAATGAAAAAAATCATACACTTATCGCTGCTTGCTGCAGCGCTCTACAGCAGTGCCAGCTTTGCCAATCTGCTGATCACTGAAGTGTTGTACGATGCTCCAACTAATGACAACACTGAAGAATTTGTCGAACTTTATAACAACAGCTGCACTGCCATTAATCTGCAAGGCTATAACCTGCAGGATAACGGCGGCAGCTTTAATTTGTCTGGCACTGTAGCTCCTCGCGGCTATTTTCTGGTGGCAAAAAACAGCGCCGCCATGCAAAGCCTGTATGGCAAAACACCAGAGCTTGCTGGTTTATCCCTTGCTTTTGGTAATAGTGGCGATTACGTCAAATTAAGAAATGGCAGCACTGAAGTCGATGCGGTGGGCTGGGAAAATGGCTTGTCCGGCTGGTCCATCAATGCTGTTGATAAATCCATTAGCCGCAACAAAACCACAGACAATAATCTGGCCTCAGATTGGGTGGTTTCTGCCAATTCAGGTAATCCGGGCACCGGCGTATTTACTGCAACCTGCGGTGGCGATACAGGAGGTGGCACTCCACCTGTTGTTAACTTGCCCACCTATTACGCAGCCGCAGTGGGCAAATCCGGTAGCGAACTCAAAGCTGCGCTCAACAGCATTTTACGGGGTCACGTACGTTTAACTTATAGTCAGGTGTGGGATGCACTTTCCTATACAGATGAAGACCCAAATAACACCAATAACGTAATTCTGCTCTATGCCGGCCGCTCAGAAGCCAAAACATTCCGTGCCGGCCAAACCAATTCGCTGGATGCCTGGAACCGTGAGCATGTCTGGGCCAAAAGCCATGGTTTCCCCAGTGAAAGCCAATACGCTTACACCGATATCCATCATTTGCGACCTGCCGATGTATCTATTAACTCCAGTCGGGGTAATAAAGACTTTGATCTGGGCGGTACAGCTTTGGCTGAATCACCTGCAAACAAAACTGATAGCGATAGCTTTGAGCCACGTAATGCCGTCAAAGGCGACGTCGCCCGTATGATGTTTTATATGGATGTGCGCTATGAAGGCGGCGATGAAACCAGCACGCCAAACCTGATTTTACGTAACTTTGCACCTACCGGAAGTTCTGCGCCTGAAATGGGCAAATTGTGTGTATTGCTGCAATGGCATATACAAGATCCGGTGGATAGTTTTGAAACCCGTCGTAATAACCGCATTTACGAGTGGCAACAAAATCGCAATCCATTTATCGACAACCCACAATGGGCACAGTCGATTTATGGCGCCAGCTGTGGTTTGTAGTATCTGAGAGTAGTTCGAATGCCAGGCTGCTTTTTCAAATGAAAAGCAGCTTGGACTGTTTCAGGCCACAAGCTAGAATAGGGCAACTTAAAAAAGCGTTTAAGCGCTAGCCTATGGAGCATCTATGAAGCCTGAAGAGTTGTTGCAGCAATTGCAGCACCACCCTGATTTTTTAAAACTCACCTTAGCCCATGCTGATTTTTTACCTTTTGCCAACTACCAGCTTGAAAACGGCACCGAAATTCAGATTTGGGATACGGGTGTGCTGTACTGCCAGCCAAAACAACAGGGCACTCAGGATATAGTTCTTTCTAGTGGTGTACATGGTAATGAAACTGCGCCCGTTGAGCTGTGTTCAGAGCTTTTAAATGATGTGTTAAATGGCACGTTGCAACTGACAGAACGGGTGCTGTTTTTATTTGGCAATCCGCCCGCTATCAATGCTGGAGTGCGGGAAATTCAGGATAACCTCAATCGTTTATTCTCTGGCCATCACAGCAAAGAGCCTGGAGTACAAAGTGCTGAGCGCGAGCGGGCGAAAAAGTTAGAAACCTATGTGCTGAAGTTTTTTGAACAGGCTCCGCAAGGTTTACGTGAGCGTAAACTTTATGACTTACATACAGCGATTCGGGGGTCACGTTTTGAGAAGTTTGCCGTTTACCCATTTTTACATGGTGAAAACTGGAGTAAAACCCAGTTTGAATTTTTAAAGGCCTGTGGCGCTGATACAGTGCTTTTGATGCAAACTCCCGCCAGTACTTTTAGTTATTTTGCTGCCCAAAGCTGCAAGGCGCATGGTTTTACCATTGAGCTGGGTAAAGCCCGGCCTTTTGGTCAGAACGATATGAACCGTTTTACTGAGGCAGCTGTAGCGCTACGGGCGTTAATTTCGGGCGACAAGCTTAATACAACTGAATTTAATGAAGCCGACTTTAACCTCTATGAAGTTCGCCGTTCTATTAACAAAATCACCGAAGCCTTTAAACTGCACTTTGCTGACAGCATCGAAAACTTCACGACCTTTGACGTCGGGACCATACTTGCCAGTGATGAAGGTGTTGAATACAAAGTGGAAGTGGAAGGCGAAGCTATTATTTTCCCTAACCCTAAAGTGGCTGTTGGTCAACGCGCTATGCTAATGGTAAAACCTGTTTCAGTGGCGGGAAAAGTGAGTTAAGTCATAGGTTCATGGCTTAATAGAGTACAAAAACTCTGACAGCTGGCCATGCTTTAGTGCATAGACCAGCTGTTTTTATTTGTGCCTCTGGTTGCAATGCAGTTTACGTAAAGGTAAAGTTGCGGCCGAAAAATAGAAGAAAATAGCCATACTGAATAAAACACGTAAAACAAAAATAATGGTCAGGGCAAACGGGGAAACGCAATTTAGTTACCAAGAGTGGTCACCAAGCCACCGTATTGCGCCGATGTTTGTCACAGTCTGACGGATACAACCAAAAGAGACACCTATGACTAACCCCAATAACGCAACCATATCTACAGTGCACACAGCTGAGTTTACCAGCGGTCACGCGTTACAAATTCCTACGCTGCGTATCCTGCAGGATGACGGCTCTATCTACCCTGGTGCTGAAGTACCACAACTCGACCAAGCCACTGCCCTTAAAATGTACGACAGCATGCAGTTTATCCGCATACTGGACGAACGTATGCTGGCCGCTCAACGTCAGGGCCGTATCAGTTTTTATATGCAGTGTTTAGGCGAAGAAGCCGCTACTGTCGGCAGTGCTGCTGCACTGGATGATAAAGACATGATTATGGCGCAGTACCGTGAACAAGGCGCCTTGCGTTATCGTGGTTTTAGTCTGGAGCAGTTTATGAATCAGCTGTTCTCCAACGAAAAAGACTTAGGTAAAGGCCGCCAGATGCCAGTGCATTACGGCAGCAAAGACATTTACTACATGACGATTTCATCACCGCTGGGCACCCAAATTCCTCAGGCCAGTGGTTATGCGTATGCGCAAAAGTTACGCGGACTGAAAAACACCACCATTTGTTATTTCGGTGAAGGTGCTGCTTCTGAAGGTGACTTCCACGCCGGTTTAAATATGGCCGCTGTGCACAAAGCTCCTGTTATTTTCTTCTGTCGTAATAACGGTTATGCCATTTCAACACCTGCCAACGAGCAGTTTAAAGGCGATGGTATTGCCTGTCGTGGTGTGGGGTATGGCATCAAAGCCATTCGTGTGGACGGTGCTGATATTCTGGCTGTGTACAAAGCCACGCAAATGGCGCGCGACTATGCTTTAGAGCACGAAGAGCCGATTCTCATCGAATCTATCGCTTATCGTTTAGGCGCGCACTCGTCTTCTGATGACCCAAGTGGTTACCGCTCTAAAGAAGAAGAAGAGCTGTGGCGTAAAAACGATCCGATCTCCCGTTTCCGTTTATGGCTGGTGAAACAAGGCTGGCTGGACGAAGAAGCTGATAAAGCGAAGTCCGATGCGCTGCGTCAGGAAATTCTGGATGCATTAAAAGTGGCTGAAAAAGTGGCCAAGCCTGGTATCGAACATCTGATGAGTGATGTATACGAAACACCAATTCCACTATTGAATGAACAATTAGAAGAATTAAAAGCACATATCAGAAAGTACCCGGATGCCTATCCGGTGACGGCGGGGAGATTTGAATAATGGCTAAGATGAATATGTTACAGGCGATCAACAACGCCTTAGATTTAGCCATGGCCAAAGACGATGGTGTGCTGTGTTTTGGTGAAGACGTCGGCCACTTTGGTGGCGTATTCCGCGCGACCAGCAAGTTGCAGGAAAAATACGGTAAAGCCCGTTGTTTCAACACGCCTTTAACTGAGCAAGGCATCGCCGGTTTTGCCAATGGTATGGCGGCTCAGGGTATGAAACCTGTGGCTGAAATTCAGTTTGCTGATTACATTTTTCCAGCCTTTGACCAGATTGTGAATGAAACGGCTAAGTTCCGTTACCGCTCAGGCAATGAGTTTAATGTGGGTGGTTTAGTATTCCGCACGCCTTACGGTGGTGGTATTGCGGGTGGTCATTACCATAGCCAGTCGCCTGAGGCGTATTTTGCCCATACACCAGGTTTAAAAATCGTGGTACCACGTGATCCTGCTCAGGCCAAAGGCTTGTTATTGGCTGCTATTAACTGCCCGGATCCGGTGATTTTCTTTGAACCCAAGAAACTATACCGCGCTTCTGTCGGCGAAGTGTCAGAAGACTATTACGAAATTCCATTAGGCAAAGCCGAAGTGCTGCAAAAGGGCAAAGACGTCACTGTGTTAGCCTGGGGCGCGCAGATGGAAATTATCCAAAAAGCTGTGGATATGGCACAAGCTGAAGGCATTTCCTGTGAAGTGATTGACCTTCGTAGCATTCAGCCTTGGGATGTCGACACAGTGGCAGAGTCGGTGATGAAAACCGGCCGTTTAGTTATTAACCATGAAGCGCCATTGACGGGTGGTTTTGCGGCTGAAATCGCATCCACTATTCAGAAAAAATGCTTCCTGCATCTGGAAAGCCCGATTGAACGGGTCTGTGGTTTAGATATTCCGTACCCGCTGGCACTGGAAAAAGAATATGTGCCCGATCATCTGAAAACTTACGAAGCAATAAAACGCTCGGTTAATTTCTAAGGAAAGCCAGATGAAAAAAGATTTTATTCTGCCGGATATTGGCGAAGGCATAGTCGAGTGTGAAATCGTTGAATGGTTGGTGAAGGAAGGTGATCGTATCGCCGAAGATCAGCCAGTCTGTGACGTGATGACCGACAAAGCTTTAGTGCAAATTCCCGCTGTGTACGACGGTGTGGTGACTAAGCTCTATTACGCCAAAGGCGATATCGCTAAAGTGCATGCGCCTTTGTTTGAAATGGACACAGACGGTGCCGCGCCAGCTGTTGCAGCTTCGTCTGCTCCGGCGCAAACCGCTCCTGTCACTGTTGCTACTGGCAAACAGCTGGAAGACTTTATTCTGCCTGATATAGGTGAAGGTATTGTTGAGTGTGAAATTGTCGAGTGGCTGATCAAAGAAGGCGATGTGTTGGCTGAAGACCAGCCAGTCTGTGATGTGATGACCGACAAAGCCCTGGTGCAAATTCCGGCTAAATACGCCGGTAAAGTGGTGAAGCTGCATTACGCCAAAGGTGAAATTGCTAAAGTACATAGCCCGCTGTTTCAGCAGGAAATTGCTGGTACTTCCACTTCTGCTCCGGTTGTTGCCGCAGCACCAGTCGCTGCTCCGGTTTGTGCTGCTAAAGCCTTAGCTAATGTTGCTTCAAGCGGTAATGGTAACGGCAAAGCTTTAGCCAGCCCGGCAGTGCGTCGTTTAGCCCGTGAACTAAGCATTGATTTATCCTTAGTGCCAGGTTCTGGCGACAAAGGCCGGGTTTATAAAGACGATGTCAAAGCTTATGCCAATGGTGGTGCTACTTCTGCTGTAGCCAAAGCTGCTGCAACGCCAGTTAAAGCCGCTGCGACCGCAGCTGTTGTTTCCAGCTCTGGTGGTAGTCGTGTTGAACCTATCAAAGGCATTAAAGCAGCTATGGCGCGTCAGATGCAGGATTCGGTATCGACCATTCCGCATTTTACCTATTGTGAAGAAATTGATTTAACAGAGCTGATTGCTTTGCGTGGCCAGCTGAAAGATCAATATGCCAAGCAGGGTATTAAGCTGACTCTGATGCCGTTTTTTATGAAAGCCATGTCGCTGGCCATTAAGCAGTTCCCTATTATGAACAGTCAGGTCAACAGCGACTGTTCAGAGCTGACGTATTTTGATGGCCACAATATTGGTATAGCGGTCGACTCGAAAGTGGGTTTACTGGTGCCGAATATCAAAGGCTGTCAAAACAAGTCGATCGTACAAATTGCTCAGGAATTGACGAAACTGACTGACGCAGCCCGTGAAGGCCGTGTTAGCCCGGCAGAGCTTAAAGGTGGCACTATCACCATCTCCAACATTGGCGCTATTGGCGGCACTGTGGCCACTCCTATTATCAATAAGCCGGAAGTGGCAATCGTAGCGCTGGGTAAAACTCAGTTGTTGCCACGTTTTAATGCCAAAGGTGAAGTGGAAGGCCGCTCTCTGATGCAAATCAGCTGGTCTGGTGATCACCGCGTCATAGACGGCGGCACCATAGCCCGTTTCACTAACTTGTGGAAAAGCTATCTGGAACAGCCATCATCTATGTTGTTGTCTATGGTCTAAACCATAAACGAAGCGCTGGTAATTGGCATCGTTCTTTGTTACAAAACCCGGATGATCAGAAGATCCTCCGGGTTTTTCGTTTTAAGGGTATTTGTCTGAAACTAGTGCAGACCCAAGTAATTGGAGCTGCAGTGAGGCGACAAGTCATTGAGTCCCCAACATACATAGTTCACTATGTGATTGGGGCGAAAGCGCGCAGTCAACAATGCTGCGGTTTCAAGTACGCTGGGTAATGCATGGATAAACATCAGCTTCGTAACTTCTATATCCCCGAAGAGCAGTCGGTTTACCTGCTCAACGCCAATGACGCTAAAAAGCTCAAAGACTGGGTGGCGCTTTGTATCTCTGAGCTGGAGAAACTGGGTTACCGTCAAATTGAGCTGGTGGGCAAGGGCGCTTATGGTTTTGTTTTTGCAGGCCTTGATCAAAAACAGCAAGATGTGGTGTTTAAATTCTCCCGCATTAATTTACCGCCTCATATTCAAGAGCGTCTGGCTGACGAAGGTTATATGTTGTCGCAGGCTGCGCATCCGAATGTGCCGCCGTTTTTTACTTATCAGTTGGTGAAAAAGCAGGGCATTTTAATGATGGGCCGCGCCAAAGGTGTGGATCTGGAGCAATACAGCCTTAAACATGGCCGGGTGCCGGTGCGGTTGTTACTGGATATTGCGACTCAGCTCGCCAGTTTATTGCTGGCACTTCGGCAACATAAAAAAGACGGTGAAACTGCGCCTATAGTGCATGGCGATATAAAGCCTTCAAATATTGTCTACGACGAAAGTACCAATCAAATCAGTCTGGTGGATTGGGGCTCTTCGGTGTTTGCCCAGCTCGACAGTGAAGGCCATTATATTGGCACCAACGTGATGCAGCTGATGTCGTCGGATTTACAGACCTCTAATGCCCGTTTAGGTGATGTGTATTTTATTGGCCCGGAGCAGCGAACCGGTGCTTTATCCAGCCCACGTTTTGATGAACAGGGGGTGGCCAGTACTTTGTATGCGCTGGCATCTGGCCAGTCTTGCCGTTTTGGCCGCAAGGCTATCCCTGCACGAAGCCTGGGTTTGCCGATGGAATTTGCCACTATGCTCGACAGCATGCTGGCGGATGATTTGTTGTTGCGTCAGCAGGCCGGTGATTATTTCTTAAAAGCTATGCCGAGGTTACATCATCTGGTGACACCAGACTTGCCGCTGTTAAGCACAGAGTCGGTATTACCGGTTTGGACCAGCGACAAAGCGCAGGAGCTGGATACTGTGGTCTATTCATCGCGTAAATCCTTTTTGCGTGAACACAGCGATGAAGAGGGCATTCAGTACATAGACGATGTGCAGCTGGAGCGTTATTACAAAAATTATCTGGAAGGCATGGGAGAAACCGAAAAAGCTTTTGTTGCCGCTGTAAGCCGTTTAGGCCGTTATCCTGTGGTCGGTGGTATTGCTATTCATTGGCAAAGCAGTGGTGTGTATATCGACTCCAGCCTGAATCTGTTTGACGAGCGCCTGCAAAAAGCTTTTGCGGTGGCCGTCAATAACGTGGTGCAGTTGGCGCGTTCTATCGCCAAACTGGGTATTTTTAAAGCCTGCTTATTTGATGCCCGCCAGACCATCCACATAGCGCGCGACAGCACAGAACAGCCTTTTGTGGTGCCAGAAGGCACGGCGCTTAAATACGAGTTGGGCCAAAGCCAGCTGGATGATCGCAGCGCCCAGCATAGTTACTTTGAGGACGGTAAAGATCCTGATGAGCAACTGGTACTGCCGGACGGTATTATGGACGACTTGGCTGCACTTAATTTAATTCGGCATACCGGCTGTATTATTTTTGAAGTGACACCTTTGTATATGAAAATACATAACTACTACCGTTTACTTGAACCCGCAGCTGAAGCGCAGTTTGCCGCTTTGCTACAAAGTATCCTGGCAAAAGTGCCTTTAATTAGTGGTGAAGGGGTCGGTGGTTTTATGAAGTTACCGCACAAAGATACCCGGCATTTCAGCCACCAGAGCCAGCAGGAACTTTGTTATTATCCTGCCAATCCTATGAATTTTATGAAGTCCTGATTTCGGAGAAAAAAATGCGTGTTGTTTTACTGTTGCTGTTTATCCTTGCAGCCAAAGTTCAGGCTGGCGATCCTCATAGTTTCAGCAACTTTGCGTTAGTTAGTCATCCACAACTAACGCTTGATTTAACGGCTGATTTTGATAAGCAGCAGCTCTCTGGTTTTGTTGAACTGCAACTGGACTGGCATCACCCTGATGTGCGCGAGCTTATTCTGGATAGCCGCGATCTGAGTATTGAAAAAGTTGTAGGTCAATCTGCTGAAGGCCGCTGGTTGAAACTGAATCACAGCTTTGGGGAGAAATCGCCTGCTCACGGTCAGGCGCTGCGCATTGAGTTTCCGGCCCAATTTCCCAAGGTGCGTATTTATTACCACACCAGCCCACAAGCGTCCGGCTTGCAGTGGCTGACTAAAGAGCAAACCAGCGAAAAACAACAGCCTTTTATGTACAGCCAGTCGCAGTCTATTCATGCCCGTAGCTGGATCCCATTGCAGGATACACCTGCAGTGCGGCTGAATTATCAAGCCCGTATTCATACCCCAAAAGAGTTACTGGCCGTGATGGGTGCAGATAACAGTGCCAATACCGAGAAAGACGGCGATTATTTTTTCCGTATGCCACAAGCAATTCCTGCTTATCTGATTGCGCTGGCGATAGGGGATTTAGAATTTAAAGCCATGTCGGAGCGCACCGGAGTCTATGCAGAAAAAGTATGGCTGGATAAAGCTGTGGCCGAGTTTTCTGATACAGAGCAGATGATGCAAGTGGCAAGCGCTATGTATGGCGACTACCCATGGGGCCGTTATGACTTGCTGATATTACCGGCCAGTTTTCCTTTTGGTGGCATGGAAAACCCACGTTTATCTTTTATTACGCCTACTGTCATAGCAGGGGACAAAAGCCTGGTTAGTCTAATAGCACATGAGCTGGCGCATTCCTGGTCTGGTAATTTAGTCACCAATGGCAGCTGGCACGAGCTGTGGCTGAACGAAGGTTTTACCAACTATGTTGAAAACCGCATTATGGAGCAGGTGTATGGGCCAGAGCGCGCCTTGCTGGAGCGTCAGTTGTCGGTGCAGGATTTAGAAAACGATCTCGATCAGTTGGAGTCAAAAGACACCTTATTGGTCACCGATTACACAGGCCGCGATCCTGATGATGCATTTACTCAGGTGCCTTATGTTAAAGGCATGTTATTCCTGCAATTTTTAGAGCAACGTTTTGGCCGGGCTGTGTTTGATCCTTTCTTAAAAAACTATTTCCAGACCTTTGCATTTCAAAGCATGGATACAGAAAAATTCTTACGTTATATGCGCAAAACCCTGCTGAACGACCCGGATATAGTCTCTATGGGCGAAGTGTTGGAGTGGTTGTATCAACCGGGGCTCGCCAGCACTTTTGTTGCACCACAATCAGACGCTTTTAAACTGGTGGATCAACAACTGGCTTTATGGCAAAAAAGCGGCAAACTGACGGATTTACAAACAAACATCTGGAGCATTCACCATTGGTTACATTTTATTGGTCAATTGACTGCTACTGTCGACACTGCCCAGCTACAACAGCTGGACCAAGGCTTTGGTTTAAGCCAGAGTCAAAATGCGGAAGTCGCAACAGCCTGGTTTAAAGTGGCGCTGGCAAAAAACTATACAGAAGCTCAACCTGCGCTGGAGCAGTTTTTAATCAGAGTAGGACGGCGTAAGTTTGTGGTGCCTTTGTATCAGCAACTCAGTCAAAGCCCAGAAACGCTTAGCTGGGCTAAAGTGGTGTATCAGAAAGCACGGGCTGGTTATCACCCTTTAACTCAATCAGCTGTTGATAAGGTACTGAAGCTTCATTAATTTTTAAGTAGCCGTTCAGCTAGCTAGGTTAATCTGTGCTGGATTGATAGTGTTTAACAGGATTAAAAAATGAAAACAAAATTAGTAGCTCTTCTGGTTTGTAGTCTGAGCTTTGTCGCTTTAGCCGATACGCCAGCGATAAAAACCGTCACTGTATCCGGCTCTGCCGTGATGCAAGCCAAACCTGATGCGGTGCGTTTGAGCATGCAAATTCAGCAGACCTCAGAGAAAGTCAGTGATGCTAAACAAAAAGTCGATGATCAGGTGGCCGCTTTAACTAAAGCTTTGCGTAAGCTGGGTGTAAAAGAGGAGCAACTGAACAATGCACCTTTGCGTATTCAACCTGATTATCAGCACGACCCTGAGCGCAAATTACCACAACGTTATTTGGTCAGCCGCGATATCACTGTGTCTTTAAATGACTTATCGCTGTACAGCACAGTGCTGCAACAAGCGGCAGATTTAGGCGTGACTCAGATGAATCAGGCTGAATTTTTAGTCAGCGAGTCAGATGAGTTGTATCAAAAAGCGCTGCAACAGGCGTTTACTCATGCCAAAACCAAGGCTGCTTTGTTAGCAAAAGCCAACGGTTTAAAGCTCGGTTCTGCGCAAAAAATCAATGAACAGGGTTATGCTCCGGCGCCTGTGATGAAGATGGCCAGAGCCATGGCAGATGGTGCTGAAGTCAGCTTTGGTCAGACCGATATCAGAGCAGAAGTGTCAGTTGAGTTTGAAATGAACAGTCATTGATTGTTTATTGGACAAAAGTGGCTAAATCTTTTTGTAGCAGAGGTTTAAATTTCGCGACAAAACAAGTAATGTAGGGACCTTCGTTGTAATGGTAGAACCTATATTTCATGCGTGAGCAAAAATCAGAATTTTATCAGCTGCTGCAACAGCAAGCTCAGTCTCTGATCGAAGACGAAACAGACCTGATTGCTAACATGGCAAATCTGAGTGCGTTGCTCTTTAATGAAATGCCTGATCTGAATTGGTCAGGCTTTTATATTTTAAGGGACGACGTTTTAGTTTTAGGACCCTTTCAAGGCAAAGTGGCCTGCGTACGCATTCCGGTAGGTAAGGGCGTTTGTGGCACAGCTGTGGCCAGTGGTGAAATCCAGTTGGTGAAAGATGTCCATGAATTTCCGGGCCATATTGCCTGCGATGCAGCCAGTAACTCAGAAATTGTGTTACCTGTACGTCATAACGGCAAGATTATTGCGGTGCTGGATATTGATAGTCCAAGCCTGGCTCGTTTTGATCTGGATGACCAACAAGGTTTAGCTGGGCTGGTTCAGCTGTTTGAACAGCATCTGGCGCGGACTTTATGAAAGATTTAGTTAATATTCAGGATTATTTATTCCAGGTTGCCGATGTTGGTGACTGGGAAGGTGAAGAAGAGATCGTCGCTGATCGCATCAACGCCATTTATCACGCAGTCTGGCGCCGTTTTCCAGATGATATCTTGTCGGCCGAAATTGACCATTTACTCAATGCGATCTGGAACGAACTACGAGGTAGTTTAGTCCTGTTAGAAGCAGATGAAGATGAGCTGGTCGACTGGGCTATCTGTTACGTTAATAACCAATTAGAAGAAGGCATTAAGTTAGACGATGCCGCTGATGAAGAAGAGTAATTTTGCATGACAACCCCAACTGAACAAATCCAAGCTCAACCTGCAGGCAAAGATGTGAAACAAATCCTCGCCGAACTTAGCGAAAAGTTTCCTCTGTGTTTTAGCCAAAGCGGTGAAGCTAAACCTCTGAAAATAGGTATTTTTCAGGACTTAGCACAGCGGTTGTCTGAAGACGATGGCATCAGCAAAACCCAAATCCGTCATGCTTTACGTCTGTATACCTCCAGCTGGCGTTATTTGTCTGGAGTCAAAGTGGGCGTAGCCCGCGTTGATTTGGACGGTCAGGCCGGTGATCTGATTGACGAACAACAGGCAGCTCACGCTGCTGAAACTTTAGAGCAAAGCAAAGCCAAGGCTGCAGAAGTTCGCAAAGCTAAAGCTGCAGCAGAACGCGCTAAACACAAAGAGCAGCAAAAAGACCAGCCTAAGGCTCCAGCCTCAGACAAACCTGCTTACAAAAAGTCTCCGTCAAATAAAGCCACTGTCTCAGCAAAAGCGGCCAGACTTCACTCTAAGCCTCAGACCACAGAAAAAGTGGTTCCGGAGCAAGCGGTTGAACTTATTGCATTAAATACAGCCACATTAAAAGTTGGCAGTGCTGTGCAGTTAAAAGTAGGGCTGAAACCAGTGCCTGCAACTGTACTTGAAGTAGTTAAAAATGATGTTGTGGTGCAGCTAGCCTCAGGTATGGTGATTAAAACCCAAGGGGATAAGCTGTTCCAGGCTTAACAGAGATGAGTGTTCAATGAAAAAAATTTCCAGCTTAGCGGCATTTTTTCTGGTGATCGGCAGCAGCGTTGCTGCGCCGGTGATTTCTCCTGTACCAAATCTGGCACAGGAACCACAGCATGCAACCGCCAGTAAACGAGTGACCAACTATTTTACCCGCGAGCATTATTTAGGCTTGCGTATTGACGACGAGTTATCGTCAAAAGTTTTTGACCGCTACTTAAAAAGTCTGGATTTTTTCCGTAACGTTTTACTCAAATCTGACGTTGACGGCTTTGAAAAATACCGTAACGAGTTTGATAACGGTTTGGCGAAAGGGCAATTTGATTTCGCTTATCAAATGTTTAATTTGAGCATGACCCGCCGTCTTGAGCGTTATGATTATGCGATCAGCTTGCTGGATAAACCTTTTGATTTCGCAGCCAAAGACAGCTATGAGTTTGAGCGTGAAGACGCACCTTGGGCTGCTGATGTAGCTCAGCTAAACGAGCTGTGGCGTCAAAAAGTTAAGTTTGATGCGCTGAATCTGAAGTTAGCTGGTAAAACAGCAGAAGAGACGACCAAGCTGCTGAAAAAACGCTACGAAAATGCCAAGAAGCGTTTGTTACAAACGGAAAGTGAAGATGTTTTCCAGATTGTGATGAACTCCTATGCCCGCAGCATCGAAGCCCACACCTCCTATTTATCCCCACGCAACGCTGAGCGTTTCCAACAGGAAATGAACCTGTCGCTGGAAGGTATAGGTGCAGTGCTGCAAAGTGACGATGATTTCACTGTGATTATGAGTCTGGTGCCTGGTGGCCCGGCCGATATGACAAAAAAAATCAAACCAAAAGATAAAATCATTGGTGTTGCTCAGGGCGAAGAAGAATTTGTTGATGTAGTCGGCTGGCGCCTAGATGATGTCGTGGATTTAATCAAAGGTCCAAAAGGCTCGACTGTGCGTCTTCAGGTATTAGTAGGTGGCGATGCGTCCAAAGGTGTGCCTACTCAGATTTCTATTGTCCGCGATAAAATCCGTTTAGAAGACAGAGCGGCGAAAGCCGAAATTCTTGAACCTAAACTGAGTCCGTTGGGTAAAAAGATTGGCGTAATTAATATTCCAAGCTTTTACAACAACCTGACAGAAGATGTGAAGAAAGAAATTGCCAGCTTAAAGCAGCAGAATGTTGACGGTATTATTGTTGACTTACGTGGCAATGGCGGTGGTTCTTTACCTGAGGCTGTCACCTTAACAGGCTTATTTATTGATAAAGGTCCTGTGGTGCAAATCCGTGAAGCCGGTAACCGCATTGGCGTCAGTCAGGATCAGGATGGCAGCGTGTTTTATAACGGCCCTTTGACTGTGATGGTTGACCGCTACAGTGCTTCTGCTTCTGAAATTTTTGCTGCAGCTCTGCAGGATTATGGTCGTGCTTTGATTGTTGGTGAACATACCTTTGGTAAAGGTACAGTGCAGCAACACCGTAGCTTAGGTCGTGTTTACGATATGTTTGAAGAATCATTAGGTTCTGTACAATTTACTATCGCCAAGTTTTACCGCATCGACGGCGGCAGTACTCAGCATAAAGGTGTGATCCCTGATATTTTATTCCCATCGCCAATAGAGCCAGGCGAGTGGGGCGAAAGTAAAGAAGAAAACGCATTACCTTGGGATAGCATCCCGGCTGCGCAGTACACAGCATCGGATGACATCAAAAAAGCTTTGCCGGTTTTACAGAAAAAGCATCAGGAACGTTTCAGTAAAGAAACTGAGTACAAATACCTGATGGACGATATCGCTCTGTATAACAAAGAAAAAGATGAAAAAACTATTTCATTAAATGAGCAGGAACGTCTGAAGAAAAAAGACGAAAACACTGCCCGCGATTTACAACGTGTCAATGAGCGTTTGACACGATTGAAGTTACCAACAGTGAAAAATCTGGATGATTTACCAGAAGTGCTGGAGAAGCTGGATCCTCTGCTGGAAGAGACAGCTCAGATCACCGCAGATATGTTAAGTCTGGGGCATTTGGCAAAACGCGCTGACTAGATGAAGCTAAAGGGGTCAGAGTCAATGAACTGCAACAGCGTTCATTGACTCTGGCCCCTTTTTATAACAACAGAATTGGTGCTAACCAATCGTGATGAGAACAGATCCATGGAACAACTACCTGTAACACGCCAAATTAAAGCGCCGAGCTTTTTAGATGCCAGCATCCCTCTGATTGTACTGGTCGTTTTGCTTAGTCTGTCGGTTTATTTATATGGCAGCGATTCTTCCTATGGTGCCAATCAGATAGCTCTTTTTGTTGCGGCTTTTGTTGGAGTGGTGATAGGCCTGAAAAATGGCTATGGCTGGGCTGATATAGAGCAAGCTATGGTCAAAGGTATTTCTTTGTCTTTAGGTGCTTTACTGATCCTGTTTTCCGTAGGTGCCTTAATTGGAACATGGTTACTGGCTGGTACTGTACCTTCATTGATCTATTATGGTCTGCAGTTGCTCGATCCCTCCTGGTTCTACGCAGCCAGCTGTTTGTTGTGTGCTGTAGTGGCGATTAGTATAGGTAGCAGCTGGACTACAGCAGCCACTATAGGTGTAGCGCTGATTGGTGTTGCCGCAGGCTTAGGAATGTCACCTGCCGTGACAGCCGGAGCTATAGTTTCAGGCGCTTACTTTGGCGATAAGATGTCTCCTGTCAGTGAAACCACCAACTTAGCTCCTGCGGTAGCGGGTTCAAACTTATTTGACCATATCCGTCATATGACCTGGACCACCATTCCGAGTTTGGTTCTGGCATTGATTATTTTTGCTGTGATGGGATTTAATGCAGACGCTTCAGCAGACGACTCACAAATTCGTGCGATCAGCGAAGCCTTGCAGCAGCATTTTGTCATCAGTCCAATGATGTTAGTGCCGTTGCTGGTATTGATGGCGATGGCTGTAAAAAAAGTGCCGGCTTTTCCTACCGTATTTATTGGTGCTATTTTAGGTGGTGTCTGGGCTGTGTTATTCCAGCCGGAGCTGGTAGCAAAAATGGCTGATCCAGCGCTCAACGGTTTCCTTGCGACCTTAAAAGTGGTTTGGACTACCTTGCATGGAGGTTTTGTGATTGAAACCCAAAACGCAGAACTGGATAAACTGCTGAACGGCGGTGGTATGGTAAAAATGCTCAACACTTGCTGGCTGATATTCTCTGCCATGATGTTTGGTGCAGTACTTGAGCATATTGGTTTATTGCGTAAGTTTGTTGAAGCCATTCTGCACAAGGCGCACAGCACGGGCTCATTAATTACCAGCACTATAGCCACTTGTATCGCGACCAATATTTTAACCGCCGATCAGTATATGGCGATCGTCATGCCGGGCCGTATGTTTAAAGAAGAGTACGAGCGTCGTGGTTTAGCGCCGGTGAATCTGTCACGTACTTTAGAAGATGGCGGTACTATTACAAGCCCATTGATCCCATGGAATACCTGTGGTGCTTATATGCATGGTGTACTGAACGTGAATCCGCTGGATTACGCCATGTATGCATTTTTTAACCTTATCAATCCGGTTTTGGCAGTGATTTATGCCTATATGGGTATTAAGGTGTTAAAACTAACACCTCCGGACACGCCAATTACAGCGGCTGTACAAGGTAACAAATAATAATTAAGGCCAGTTTTAACTGGCCTTAATTTTGATGATTAAAAAGCTTGTGTTAAAAGAGAGGTTTTTTGATGAGCCAGATAACAAGCCGTCAGGCAAAAAAGTTAAGTGACTATAAAGCTCCGGAATTTACTATTACCGACGTTGAGCTGAGTTTTGAGTTAAACCCTGAAACGACGGTGTTGACTGCGGTCTACCAACTACAATCTGCCAGTGGCAAAGCAGGGACTTTAGCTCTGGATGGGCAAGAGCTGAAGTTGTTAGCTGTGTCTGTGGATGGTCAGTTACTCAATGCAGATGCCTATCAGGTCACGCCTGAGCAACTTATCTTGCCAGCTATACCAGCCAAAGCACAACTTGAACTTAAAATTGAGCTTAACCCACAAGCCAATACGGCACTGGAAGGTTTGTATTTATCCAATGGTGCTTATTGCACTCAGTGTGAAGCCGAAGGTTTTCGCCGTATCAGTTATTACCTGGACCGGCCTGACGTTTTAGCCCGTTTTACCACCCATATTATTGCCGATGACAAGGCTTATCCTGCGCTGTTAAGTAACGGTAATCTGGTCAGTTCAACCTTATTGTCTGATGGCCGTCGCCATGTCACCTGGGTGGATCCATATCCAAAACCAAGCTACTTGTTTGCGTTAGTGGCAGGGAACTTTGATTGCTTAAAAGGCAGCTATACCACAGGCTCTGGCCGCGAAGTAGCGCTGGAGTTTTATGTCGATAAAGGCAATAAAAACCGCGCTCAGTTTGCATTGGAATCGCTAAAACGCGCCATGTTGTGGGACGAGCAGACCTTTGGTCTGGAGTACGATCTTGATATTTACATGGTGGTTGCCGTCGACTTTTTTAATATGGGCGCGATGGAAAATAAAGGCTTAAATGTCTTTAACAGCAAATATGTGCTGGCGGATCAGGCCTCTGCCACAGACACTGACTTTTTTAATATTGAATCTATTATTGGCCACGAGTATTTCCATAACTGGACAGGCAACAGAGTCACCTGCCGTGACTGGTTTCAGCTGAGTTTAAAAGAAGGCTTAACGGTATTTCGAGATCAGCAATTCAGCGCTGATATGGGATCGGCTACGTTAAACCGCATTGATGCGGTGAAAACCATTCGTACCGCTCAGTTTGCAGAAGACGCCGGCCCTATGGCGCATCCAATTCGTCCAGAGCAAGTGCTGGAAATGAATAACTTCTACACCGTGACAGTGTACGACAAGGGCGCTGAAGTGATTCGTATGCTGCATACCTTATTGGGGCAAGACGGTTTCAGAAAAGGTATGGATCTATACTTTAAACGTCATGATGGGCAGGCGGTGACCTGTGATGACTTTGTTAATGCAATGCAGGATGCCAATGGCCGGGATTTAAGCCTGTTCCGACGCTGGTATCAGCAATCCGGTACACCAGAATTAAAAGTCTACAGTCAGTTTGATGCGAAAAAACGTGAATTTAAGTTGTTGATGCAACAGCAGACACCAGCTACCGCCGATCAGGCTGAAAAGCAGCCTCTGCTGCTGCCTGTGCGCCTTGAATTGCTGGCCGAAGGGGTAAGCCAGTCTTACTTACTCGAAATGACGGAAGCTCAGCAGGAATTTTGTTTTGCTGTCAGTCAAAAACCAGTGCCTGTGCTTTTGGCTGACTTTTCTGCTCCGGTAAAATTGCAGTATCAGTACAGCATGGACGAGCTGTTACAAATAGCCCGTGATGCCAAAGATGGGGTAGCACGCTGGGATGCAATACAGCAATTGTGGCAAATTCAGGTCAAAGCTGCCATTGAAGCGAAGAATACCGGGGAGGACTATCAGTTACCGCCTGCTTTACTTGAATTCTATCGGCAGTTATTAGTCCAGCCTCTGGATGATTTAGCCTTTACTGCTGAATTACTGACAGTGCCCGCTTATGACATGGTTGCTGAACAATTTGACGAAATACCAGTACAGGATCTGGTGTTGGCATTACAGAGCTTTACGCAACAACTGGCGAACAAATTGGCGGAGCAGTGGCAAAACTGTTATCAGTCGTTGCACACAGAAGTCTATCAATACCAGGAGCAACAGGTTGCCAAGCGCGCTTTACGATCCGTCTGTTTACACTACCTGGCCTTTATTGCAGGCAAAGACGATTTGTTACGTCAGCAGTACGAGCAAAGCGACAATATGACCGATCAATTGGCCGTGCTAAGGGCTTGTCGTAGCGCCGGACATTCGCTGTTTACACAGCTGATGAGCGCTTTTGAGCAGCGTTGGAACTCGGATGTATTGGTATTGGATAAATGGTTCAACTTATCAGCCTCTTATCCGCAGCCATCGGTATTTGCCACATTGGAGCAACTGACTGCACATCCACAGTTCAGTTGGCAGAATCCAAATCGGGTTCGGGCTGTATTTGGTGCTTTTTATCAGCAAAACCCTGCTATGTTTCACTCAGAAGATGGCCGGGGTTATCAGGTGTTGGCCGATGTGGTACTGAAAATGGACGCTATCAATCCTCAGGTCGCTTCCCGTTTGGTTACCCCTTTATTATCGTGGAAACGCTATCAAAGTGTACGCCAGCAGCAGCTAAAATCAGTGCTACAAACTATGCTGAGCAAAGAGTTGAGTAACGATTTGTATGAGAAAGTGAGCAAGAGTTTAAACTGATATGCGACAGTATAAATTCAGACTGATGCTGGACGTGGATCAGTGTCTGGCCTTTTATCAGGGCCTGTATACCGATGTGGTGGTGCAGGCTGAAAATGGTCAGACAGTGCAACTGCCGCTGCGGCATTTCCGGCCTTATATCAGCCATGCCGGGGTGAACGCACGCTTTGTATTAACCTTAACCGATCAGGGTAAGTTCAGCAGTTTAGAAAAAATAAATTAGAGCTATTACTTAAAACGGTAACTTAAAACAAAACAGGCAAAATCTGACACTTTAGCTATTATTTTCATTCAGTTAGGTGATCTTCATTCAACTGGTCAAACCGGATTGAGTGGAAGCAGGGTGATTTAGTCAGGTGAAAGGGAAAAAACTGAATAGAAATCAACAGATTTGACTGATCGCAAGCCTTGCGCCACGATCAAAATGATGTAATGATTTCTTCGATACAAGCTGACCTCCGAGCAGTTGGTTGGCTCAAAATAAAAAATAACAAAATACCTGCAGGGACAGGGGGGGAGATAACGAATGAATACTAAGCCAGGTGCCTTCGTCAGAAGTACTTTAGCTCTGGGTGTCGCTTCTGCACTATTGGCCTTGTCGGCCACCAGTGCTCAGGCTGCCACTTTCGATTTTGGTGATGTAGAAGTTGTATTTGACTCTACGTTCTCTTACGGCGCCAGCTGGCGTGCTGAAGACCGTAACTGGGATACCATCAGTAAGGTCAACCATCCGCGGTTCGACTGGACTAACTACACCGCTTATTCAAATCCACCGCTATACACCAGTGCGCAAATTTGGTCGCAGCCAGGCGCCTACTCCAGCAATGGTGATGCAGGTAACCTGAATTATGACCGCGGAGATATGTTCTCTGAAGTGTTCCGTGGTACTCACGAGTTATCTATTGCTAAAGATGATATCGGCTTTTTCGGCCGTTTCACCTATTTCTATGATTCAGCTTTAATGGATGACGAAGGGGCTTATACCAATCCTCTGTCAGGTAACAAAGTTGACCCTTGCGCTGATGATGACGCCCGTGATTTAGCCTGCCGTGATATCCGTTTACTGGATGCTTATGTGTATGGCAACTTTGCGTTAAATGATGGCGCTAACCCATTGTCTGTGCGTGTGGGTAATCAGGTTCTGAGCTGGGGTGAAAGTACTTTTATTCCACACGGTATCAATATTACTCCGGTGGACGTTGGTGTACTGCGCAGCCCTGGTGCTGACTTAAAAGAAGCCTTTATTCCTGTAGGTATGGCCTGGGCGTCTTTAGGTTTAACTGAAAACCTGACGGCAGAAGTGTTTTACCAATACGATTGGAAAAACAGTTATCTGCCAGTGCCAGGTTCCTATTTCTCTACCAACGATTTTGCTGGTGAAGGCGGTTACAACCAGAATATCCAGTTAGGTTTTGCCGGTAACCCTGATATCGATCTGGACTTCCTGGTGGCTCAAATGAACCTGTTGTCACAAAATGCAGGTTCTTTGTTAGCTGCACTGGCAAATCCAGCAGCACCAGCTTCTGCTAAAACGGCTGCTATAAACGCTATGCTAGCTTATTCCAGTAAAGTTACCTTAAGACCACAAGGCTCTGCAGGTGAAATAGAACCAGAAGATGGCGGCCAATATGGTCTTAAGCTGGAATATTTCGCTTCAGAGCTCAATGATACTGAGTTTGCTGTTTATCATATGAATTACCACAGCCGTACTCCGCTGATTTCTGGTATAGCTTCAAATTTTGGTACTAAAGACCCTGTTACAGGAGCTCCTCGATTAGAGGGCGTAGTGCAGTCATTAAGTTATCTGGCTGGCCACGTAGGAGGAATTACTAAAGACAATATCGGTGAGATGGACGTATTTTCCAAGGGCCTGATCGAGTATCCGGAAGATATCAAACTGTACGGCTTTAGTTTTAACACCACAGTAGACGGTACTTCCGTTGCGGGTGAACTGTCCTACCGTCAGGATGAGCCACTGCAAATTGATGACGTTGAAATTCTGTACGCTGGTATGCCAGAGCAGTTAGCTAACGCTGGTTTGCGTGGTGAATTGGAAGGTATCAGTCAAATCGGCCGTTATAACGGTAACAAAGTAGGACCAGGTGAATTTGCTCAGGGCTACATTCTGTCAGATACCACACAGGCTCAATTAACAGTCACTCACTTGTTTGGCCCAATGTGGATTGCCGACAACTTCACGATGTTAGCTGAAGTGGGCGGTATTAAAATTAACGATATGCCTGATCAATCGGTATTACGTTTAAATGGTCCAAATACAGATCGCAGTGGCGGTCCTTTATTAGGCACTATCAACGGTGGCCCGCTGGTCAATAAAGACGGTGTACATACAGCATTATCCAATGGTGCTGAAACCAACCCGTTCCCGACGGCATCAGCCTGGGGTTACCGTTTATTAGCTAAAGCAGATTTCAACGACGTGTTTGCTGGTGTCAATATGTCGCACCGTGTGGTGTTTTCACACGACGTGAACGGTATTACGCCTGATCCACTGTTTATGTTCTCCAAAGATAAAAAATCTGTGGGTTACACTGTTGCTTTTGATTATCTGAACCGCTGGTCTTCTGAGTTTTCTTACAATGCCTTCTGGGGTGGTGTAGGTACAACCAACAATACAGCGGACCGTGATTTTGTATCTTTTAACATTAAATACTCTATTTAAGGGACGAGGCGAGAACCATTATGAAAAAACTCACCCTGATTGCATCCACTATTGCGCTAGTTGTTAGCTGTGGTGCTATTGCGAAGTTAACTCCGGATCAGGTTGCCCGTTTGGGTGCTGATTTGACGCCGCTTGGTGCGGAAAAAGCCGGTAATGCCGATGGCAGTATTCCAGCGTGGGAGGGCGGTATCACTGCTGCTCCTGCTGGTTATAAACCAGGTGATCATCACCCGGATCCATTTGCTGGTGATAAAGTGCTGTTTACTATTGATAAATCCAATCTGGCGCAATACAAAAATATGTTAAGCCCAGGTCAGATCAAACTGTTTGAAGCTTATCCTGACAGCTATAAAATGAATGTGTACCAAACGCGTCGTACAGCGTCTTATCCACAGTATGTCTATGATGCAACAAAGAAAATTGCAGCAAATGCAGAACTGGTTGAAGGTGGTAACGGTATTGTTAACGCTGCTATAGGTATTCCGTTTCCTATTCCTTCCAACGGTTTGGAAGCTATTTGGAACCATACTTTACGTTTCCGCGGTGTAGCTGCAAGTCGTAATGGTGGTCAGGTTGCACCTACGGCTTCAGGCGATTACGTGACGATCGGCTTTGATGAACAAATCATGTTCAAATATTCGGCCCCTGATGCAACAGTAGAAGCGTTACAAAAAGAAAATATCCTTTTCCGCTTCAAACAAGCTGTTACTACTCCAGCTCGTCTGGCTGGTACCGCGCTGTTAGTGCATGAAACTATGGACCAGGTGAAAACACCTCGTCAGGCCTGGACTTACAACACTGGTCAACGCCGTGTTCGTCGTGCACCAAACGTAGCTTACGATGCTCCAGGTACAGCCTCTGATGGTCTGCGCACAACAGATGACTTCGATATGTTTAACGGTTCACCAAACCGTTATGATTGGAAGTTAGTGGGCAAACAAGAGCTGTTTATTCCTTACAACAGCTACAAACTGCACAGCAAAGACGTGAAGTATAAAGATCTGGTAAAACCAGGTCACATCAATCCTGAATACGTACGTTGGGAAAAACACCGTGTTTGGGTGGTTGAAGCCAACCTGAAAAGCGGTACCAGCCATGTCTACGGTAAACGTGTATTCTTTATTGATGAAGACAGCTGGCAGGTTCACGTAGCTGACCTGTATGACAACAGAGGCGAGTTATACCGCGTTGCTGTGGCTCATGGTCTGAACTACTACGAAGTACCAACACACTGGAGTACATTAGAAGTTTTCCACGATCTGAACACCCGTCGTTATATCGCGATTGGTTTAGACAACGAAGACAAGATGTATGACTTCTCTGTGCCGTTAACAGACAACGACTTTACTCCAGCGGCTCTGCGCCGTGAAGGTACCCGTTAAGCTGTAAACATGTAATAAACGGTTGGCTTGATGCCAACCGTTTTTGTTTCTAAATTGAAGCTGAGTGAAAACTCTAATGATGGTTAAACTTTTATCCTCTGTCGCAGCTTTGCTGCTGACAACCCAAATTCATGCTGAGTCTGCTGCAATGCCAACGCCATCTTATTTGATGCCTTTGGCTGAAAAGGCAGTTCTGACCGATTTAATCCGTGTTAATGACCAGCTGTATGTCGCAGTAGGCGATCGTGGTCATCTGCTGATTAGCAAAGACAGTACCAGTTGGACACAAATTCAGACCCCAGTGCAAAGTTTGTTTACCTCAGTATATTTCTCTGATGACAAACACGGTTGGGCGGTAGGGCATGACGCCACTATTATTGCCACTCAGGACGGTGGCCAAAGTTGGCAGTTACAGCAATTTAAACCAGAAACAGATAAACCCCTGTTTGATATTTTATTTGCTGACGCTAATAACGGTATAGCCTTGGGTGCTTATGGTATGTTTTACCGCACCATAGATGGCGGTAAAACCTGGCTGGACGAATTTCATCTGGAACTGGTGGGTGGCGAGGATCAACAGTATTTAAAAGAACTGCAGGAAACAGACCCTGATGCTTATTTGGATGAACGTGCATCAGTATTGCCACATTTTAATCGCATTTATCAGCACAATAATGTGCTGTATCTGATTGGTGAGGCGGGCTTTTTCGCCACCAGCGCAGATTTTGGTAAAAGCTGGACTCGTCACCCACAATTTTATAATGGGTCGCTATTTGGCTTGACCATGACAGCCAAAAACACCCTGATCGCTGTTGGCCTGCGTGGCAATGTATTCAGAAGCGTAGATTTTGGGCAAAGTTGGCAGGAAGTGCAACTCAATCAAAGTGCTACATTGAACAGTGTGCTGACAGACGCTGCAGATAATGTCTATCTGACAGGAAATGCAGGCACTTTATTAGTCAGTCAAGATGATGGGGTTACCTTCACATCATTGCCAACACAAGACAGTAAAGCCATTTTGAATGCCGTCGCAGTCAAGGATCAGCTGGTAGTAGTGACTGAAGCTGGAATTCGAACCTTAGCAATCAAGAAGCCGGAATAACATGAGTCTGAACCGAATTGTAACCAGCTGCGAGACGGCGTTGTTCCGTCACAGACCCGCTGTGATTGTACTTTTTGTACTCGCTACTTTATTTTTATTATTTAAAGCCAGCCAAATTAAACTGGATGCAGCTTTTACTAAAAATATCCCACTGCAGCATGAGTACATGCAAACCTATATGCAGCACGCCAAAGATTTTGGTGGTGCCAATAATATTTTGGTGTCGGTCTGTGATGCCAAAGGCGATATTTTTAACCCGGATTTTTTTGCCTCCTTTAAAAAAATTCATGATCAAATTTATTACCTGCCAGGGGTAGACCGTAGTCTGGTCAAATCTTTGTATAGCCCAAGCACTCGTTTTGTTGAAGTGGTGGAAGATGGTTTTGCTGGCGGCCCTGTTATTCCTGCGGAGTTTGCACCGACGCCAGAAGGTTTGGCTGTGGTCAAATCCAACGTCGAAAAAGCCGGTATTGTCGGCCGTATGGTGGCTGACGATTTTAGCTGCGCTATGGTGACAGCGCAATTGCTGGAAGTAGACCCTGATACTCAACAAAAGCTCGACACCATTAAATTTGCTGCAGAGCTTGAACAGCAGGTACGGGGTCAGTATCAGAATGAAAACCTGAGTGTGCATATCATAGGTTTTGCCAAGATGGTGGGTGATGTAGCAGACGGTGCTAAAGGCGTATTGGCCTTTTTTGCCGTCGCTATCGTGATTACGGCCATTATGGTGTATCTGTTCAGCGGTTCAGTGATGTTGACCTTATTGCCTATTGCCTGTTCGTTAATAGCTGTGATCTGGCAAATGGGTATGTTGACTGTATTGGGTTTTGGTATTGACCCTATGTCGATTCTGGTGCCGTTTCTGGTGTTTGCGATAGGCGTCAGTCATGGTGTGCAGATGATTAATGCCACAGGTAAAAACGTGGCTTTAGGTATGGATGCAAAAACTGCAGCTCAGGCCAGCTTCCGTAAATTGTTGATCCCGGGTGGTATAGCTTTGCTATCTGACACAGTCGGTTTTTTAACCCTGTTGATTATTGAAATTGGTGTGATTCGTGAGCTGGCAATCACGGCAAGCTTAGGCGTGGGCATTATTATCCTGACCAACCTGATTTTATTGCCTGTGTTGATGTCGTATGTCAAATTCAGCGACAAGTACAAGCAGAAGGTCCAGACGCCGCATCCGCGTATTGAAAAGTTCTGGTACAGCTTATCGGCTTTTGCTACGCCTAAATATGCTGTGGTGATTTTACTTGCTACAGCCGCTTTATTTGCTTTGGGCTGGCAGCAAAGTGCTTATCTGAAAATTGGTGATTTGCATCCGGGCGCTCCTGCCTTGCATGAGGATTCGGTGTATAACCAGGATACCTTCCTGATCACCGACCGTTACGCCATTTCGGTCGATTACATCAATGTGATGGTGGAAACTCCGGCCAACGGCTGTACCTTCCATGATGTAATGAACAGGGTGGATCAGTTCCAGTGGCAAATGGAAAACGTGCCTGGAGTGCAGTCTGCGGTGTCTTTAGCATCTGTGTCCAAAACCATTAATGCTGCCTTTAATGAAGGCAACGTGAAGTGGAAAGTATTGCCACGAACCACAGAAAGTCTGGTGCAGTCGTCCAGCCGGGTAGAAACCAGCACAGGTTTACTGAACAGCGACTGTTCTGTGATGCCAGTGATCCTGTTCTTAAATGACCATAAAGCGGAAACCATCGAAACTGTGGTGGCTGCAGCGAAAAAAGCTGGCGCAGAATTGAGCACAGATGAGGTGAAGTTTAAGTTAGCTTCTGGTCCAGTGGGTGTGATGGCTGCTACGAACGAAGCCGTAGACGCAGCTCAAACGCCTATGATGTGGTATGTCTATGGTGCAGTAATTGTATTGTGTTTAATCAGCTTCCGTTCTGTTAAAGCCACAGTGGCCGTCATAGTACCTCTTTATGTGGTGTCTATTCTGGCGACTGCGCTAATGACCAAACTGGAAATTGGTTTAACAGTATCTACTTTGCCTGTGATAGCGCTGGGTGTAGGTATAGGTGTCGACTATGGTATTTATATTCTGTCGAATATGACGCAATTGCTGCGGGATGGAACACCGCTGCGTCAGGCTTATTTCACAGCGTTAAAAGAGACGGGCAGTGCGGTATTGTTTACTGGTATCACGCTGGCCATCGGCGTCAGCACCTGGGTATTCTCGGCGCTGAAATTCCAGGTCGATATGGGCATACTGCTGACCTTTATGTTTTTAGTGAATATGCTCGGTGCTATTCTGGTGTTACCAGCACTGGCGGCCTTTTTCTGGCGAAAAAACAACTAGTCACTACTTATGTAAAAAACTGCATGTTTAGACAAGAAAATGGCCGTAAGGCCATTTTCTATTTACAGCGGATGAATAACTTGTCAAATCAGCGATATTTATTCTGGTACAACCAGTTGCAAAGACATAAATAAAGCTCGAAAAGCCCGTCAATACTCAATAAACTTCGCACCTGACACGCTCTGTATGTAAGTAAACCCAGTCTTCGTAGTCTGAGGTTTCAAAAAAGGATACAAAAATGGCACTGATAGACGGTCAACCTTCTGTACTACTACAAAATGTAAGTAAGCTTATTCGTTCTAAAGTCAAAGATCAGGTCGAACTGGTCGAAAAATTTGCCCACACTCTGTATGGCAATATGTCTCACGAAGATTTGTTTGGTCGTAACGACAGCGATTTATACGGCGCTGCGTTAAGTTTATGGCAAAGCTTTAATAGTCATACCGACGCGAAAGCGTTAATTCGCGTGTTTAACCCTGAAATCGCTAAACATGGTTGGGAGTCCAAACACACTATCGTTGAAATAGTGGTGAAAGACAGTCCGTTTTTAGTGGACTCAGTGCGAATGGCGCTAACACGCCAATCCATTACCACCCACTTGTTATTGCATTACCCATTACAAACGCTCCGTAACGATAAAAACGACATCACGGACTTTTATAAATTGGGCACTGTGGATCAAGCCAGCACTGAACAAACTGTGTTCCATATTGAAATAGATCGCATGACAGACAAAGCTGCAGTTGAAGCTTTAACCTCTGAACTGCAATCTGTGATGGAAGATGTGTCTTTAGCAGTGCAGGACTGGAAACCTATCCGCGCAAAATTGTTGCAAGTGATAGCGGATTTGCCAAAACAAGCGGCAGTGAATGCAACTGAGCTTGAGCAAGCCACCGAATTCTTAAACTGGATGGCCAAAGACAACTTTACTTTGTTGGGCTACCGGGAGTACCGCATCAAAGCGGTGGAAGGCGATCATAAAATTGAAAGCGTCAACGACAGCGCTTTAGGTCTAATGCGTCGTTCTACCTCACGTGATTTAATGTTGTCGGATTTGCCAGAGCAGGCTCGTAAACAAGCCTTAAATGCGTCGTTGCTGATCCTGACGAAGACCAATAATAAATCCCGTGTGCATCGTCCTGCCTATATCGACTATGTCGGTATCAAGCGTTTTGACGACAAAGGCCATGTAATAGGGGAAGACCGCTTTATTGGTTTGTACTCTTCATCCTTATACAACAACAGCGCCGCTGATATTCCATTACTGAAAAACAAGCTGGCCAAAGTGATGGCCAAGTCTGGTTTTGCTCACGGCACCCACGCTTACAAAGCATTGCTGAACATTCTGGAAACTTACCCACGGGATGAGTTGATCCAGGCCACCACAGAAGAGCTGTTGGATGTGTCGACCGGCGTACTGCAAATGCAGGAACGTGATATGACACGTTTATTTGTGCGTAAAGACGCTTTTGGCCGTTTTGTTTCGGCTATGGTGTATGTGCCACGTGAGCGTTACAACACGCAACTGCGTAAAGTCACGCAACAAATTCTGGCTCAATCTTTAGGCAGTACTGAAGCCGTTGAATTTACTACGTACTTCTCTGAGTCTGTATTGGCGCGTACCCATTATTTCGTTCGGATCAACGATAACAATATCGAGTTTAATGTGAAAGAAATTGAACGCAATTTAGTTGAAGCGGCCCGTACCTGGGAAGATAAACTTGAAGCTGCGCTGGTTGGCCATTATGGTGAAGCCCGCGGTCGTGAACTGGGTCGTAAGTACTTAACGGCTTTCCCGTCGTCTTACAAAGACGAAATGTTGCCAAACGATGCGCTGGTCGACATCGAAAAAATAGAATCATTAAACGACGAACACCGACTGGACATGCTGTTTTACCGTCCACAGGAAGAGCGTAACGACAGTAAAGCCGTGCGTCTGAACCTGTTCCACAAAGATCACCCAATCCATTTATCGGATGTTTTGCCAATACTGGAAAACTTCGGTTTACGTGTGATAGGTGAAACCCCTTATGCCGTGCGTTGCCCGGATGGTTCGGTCAGCTGGATCTTAAACTTTGCGATGGAAGTCAACGGCGCTATGCCAACTGACTTTGAACAAGCGCAGTTATCTTTCCAGGATTCGTTTGCCAAAGTATGGAAAGGCGATCTGGAAGACGACGGCTTTAACCGTCTGATTTTAGGCGCTGGTTTAACAGGCCGTGAAGCCTCGTTGTTACGAGCTTATGCTAAATACAAACGTCAGATTGGCGGTACCTTCAGCCAGTCTTACGTCGAAAACGCTTTTGCCCGTTATCCAAAACTGGCGCATTTGTTAGTGCAGCTGTTTAACACCAAGTTCGATCCAGAAAACACTGGTGATGCGGCTGCTATCGAAGCCATTGAGAAACAGTTAAACGAGCAACTGGATAGCGTAGTGAACCTGGATGATGACCGTATCATCCGTCGTTTTGTGGCCATGATGTCGGCTACCTTACGTACTAACTACTTCCAGCCAAATGCTCAGGGCCAGCAGAAGAGCTACATCTCCTTTAAGGTGAAATCCTCTTTAGTGCCGGATATGCCTTTGCCAGTGCCGGCCTTTGAGATTTTTGTGTATTCACCACGTGTGGAAGGTGTGCATTTACGCGGTGGTAAAGTGGCCCGTGGTGGTTTGCGTTGGTCCGACCGTCGTGAAGACTTCCGTACTGAAGTGTTAGGTCTGGTGAAAGCTCAGCAAGTAAAAAACACTGTGATAGTACCAGTAGGTGCAAAAGGTGGTTTTGTTTGTAAAAAGTTACCAGAAACCGGTGGCCGTGAAGCCTTCTTAAACGAAGGCAAAGAATGTTACCGCACCTTTATCCGTGGTCTGTTGGATATTACGGACAACATAGTGCAGGGCCAGATTGTTCCGCCTAAATCTGTTGTACGTTTAGACGAAGATGACCCGTATTTAGTAGTCGCGGCTGACAAAGGCACAGCGACGTTCTCTGATATCGCCAATACGATTTCTGCTGAATACAATCACTGGTTAGGTGATGCCTTTGCATCAGGTGGTTCAAACGGTTACGACCACAAAGGTATGGGTATTACAGCCCGCGGTGGTTGGGAGTCGGTGAAACGTCACTTCCGCGAAGTAGGCATCGACTGCCAGACCACAGATTTCACTTGTGTCGGTATAGGTGATATGGCCGGTGACGTCTTTGGTAACGGCATGCTGTTATCCAAACATATCCGTCTGCAAGTGGCATTTAACCATATGCACATTTTTGTGGACCCAAATCCAGATGCAGCAAAAACCTTTGTTGAACGTGAGCGTATGTTCAACTTACCAACTTCTACCTGGGATGACTTTGATAAGTCGTTGATCTCTGAAGGTGGTGGTTTGTTTATGCGCAGTGCCAAGTCCATCAAGCTGACACCACAAATTCAGCAGATGTTAGGCACAACAGCCGTCAGTCTGACACCAAACGAATTTATCCGTGCCGCACTGATGATGGACGTGGATCTGATTTGGAACGGTGGTATCGGTACTTACGTCAAAGCGACGGACGAAACTCATGCTGAAGTCGGTGACCGTGGTTCTGAGGCGGTTCGCGTTAACGGTAAAGAAGTGAAAGCCAAAGTCATAGGCGAGGGTGGTAACTTAGGTACTACTCAACGTGGCCGTATTGAATACGCTAACAACGGTGGTCGCATTAACACGGACTTTATCGATAACGTCGGCGGCGTAGACTGTTCAGATAACGAAGTAAACATCAAAATCCTGTTAAACGCTTTGGTAGCCAGCGGTGATATGACGCTGAAGCAACGTAACGAGCTGTTAGCGGCGATGACCACTGATGTGGCCGATATCGTGATTAATGACTGTTACCGTCAAACTCAGAGTATTTCAGTGTCTTCAGTGCTGGGCGCTGAGCAGATGAAAGAATACACCCGCTTTATCCATTCTCTGGAAAAAGACGGCAAGTTAAACCGTGAACTGGAGTTTTTACCTTCAGACGACGCACTGGCTGAACGCACTGCTAAAGGCCAGGGTTTAACCCGTCCTGAGCTGGCCATTCTGACCGCTTACGGCAAAATGGTCATGAAAGAATGGCTGGTGCTGCCGGAAATTTATGAAAACAGTTACTTCAAACGTCATCTGTTTACTGCATTCCCGAAAGTGCTGCAGCAAAGTTATGCCAAAGAGATGGAAACTCACCCGTTAAAAGCTGAGATCATCGCCACCAAATTGGCTAACCTGATTGTCAACGACATGGGCGCAAACTTTGCCCAGCGTATGATGGAAGAAACAGGTTCTTCTATTGCTGAAGTTGCGGTGTGCTACACCATAGCGCGCGACTTATTTGACGTGGAAGCGGTATGGAACAAACTGGAAGAATTGGATAACGTGATCCCTGCAGCACTGCAGATCAAATTATTCCACCAGTTGCGCCGTACTATGCGCCGCACAACACGTTGGTTCTTACGTCACCGTAACAAGGCGCTGGATATTCAGCAGACTATTGATTTCTTCAAACCAGCTTTTGTTGAAATCAGCAATAACCTGCAAAAATTACTGGCACCGGCCGAAGCTGAACAATTGGCAGCTAACGAGCAAGCCTTTATTGAACAAGGTGTACCTGCTGATGTAGCTCGTTATTTAGCTCAGCTAAGCACCTGCTTCTCTGTGATGGATATTGCCCAGGTGGCAGATGCAGAGAAAAATGGCCTGCTGCTAAGTGCTGAAATTTACTTCAAACTGGGCGATCGTTTAGATCTGCACTGGTTCCTGGAGCAAATTACGCAGCAACCAGTGGCGAACCATTGGCAGGCTCTGGCTCGTGCTTCGTACCGCGAAGAGCTGGACTGGCAACAACGTGCGCTGTCTGCTGTAGTCGTTCGTGGTTGTGGTGGTGCTTGTGATGCAGAAGCTGTGATCGGCAGCTGGATCACAGAACATGAACCAGTACTGGCGCGCTGGCGTCAAATGCTGGCTGAGTTCAAAACGACCAAGAGCCATGAATTTGCCAAGTTCTCGGTGGCTTTGCGTGAGCTGATGTTACTCAGTCATCACTGTGACCCTGTGAAATAATTCAGGTTCCAGCTAGAATACACCGGCTCTTTTATGAGCCGGTTTTTTTTGAGTTTATTTACTCATCACCCACAATTATTCACTACAAGCAGGTTGTTATGTTCTATTCACTGGCGCGTTCTTTAATGTTTTGTACAGATGCTGAGTTTTCACATCACCTGGCCCTTGGCAGCTTAAAGCATTTAAAAAATACCCCGGCATCTTTGCTGTGGCGTCAGGATTTACCGAAGAAACCTGTGACAGTAGCCGGTATTCATTTTGATAACCCTGTGGGTTTAGCTGCGGGTTTGGATAAGAATGCTGATTGCATCGACGCTTTTGGCCAGATGGGTTTTGGTTTTATTGAAGTAGGCACTGTGACACCACGTCCTCAGGTGGGCAACGACAAACCACGTTTGTTCCGTTTACCTGAAGCGAACGCCATTATTAATCGCATGGGCTTTAATAACAAAGGTGTGGATTATCTGGTTGAGAACGTAAAGAAATCTAGCTACAAAGGTGTGCTTGGCATTAACATTGGCAAAAACAAAGATACACCCAACGAGCAGGGCAAAGACGATTACATCGAATGTATGCGTAAGGTCTATGCTCACGCCAGCTACATTACCGTGAATATTTCTTCACCAAACACACCGGGTTTGCGGGATCTGCAATTTGGTGATGCGTTATTTGATTTGCTACAGGCGGTGAAAAACGAGCAGCTGGATCTGCAAGCCCAACAAGATAAGTACGTACCGGTTTTTGTAAAAATTGCACCTGATATGGATGAAGTGGCGGTACAGCAAGTGGCTGAGACTTTGCTTCGCAGCAAAATGGACGGTGTGATTGCAACTAACACCACCTTGGATAAGAGCGCGGTGCAACACCTGAAATATGGCAATGAAATGGGTGGTTTAAGTGGTTTACCTGTGCAGCAAAAGAGCACGGAGATTATCCGTCAGTTCCGCGCAGCTTTAGGCCCACAGATGCCAATTATTGGGGTAGGTGGCATTGATTCAGCCAAAGCAGCGCAGGAAAAAATGGACGCTGGTGCCAACCTGGTCCAGGTCTATTCCAATTTTATTTATAAAGGCCCAAGCTTGATCAAAGAGATCGTAGAGAGCCTGAAATAAGCCATATGCCGATCAATTTTGGATCCCTGATTATTAGTCCAAAATAATCTTTAACAGGGCTTAAAAACAGGTGTAGAAAGGCAACATCTTGAATTCACAAGGATTGAGTATGTTGTCTTTATGTCCTGACTGGTGCTGGCAGTATTGCGATGAGCAAGACCGTTTGGTGTTGCAGTTATCAAAAAGCCACCATATTCAAACGGCCTTCAGTGCCAAAGAGCTAACCGTTAAACCAGAACAACAAAGCTTATGTATGGAGCAAGCCCAGCTGTTAATGGATTTTGCTGAAGCTTTGGAAGGTGTGTTACCGGATAGCGACTTACTGACAGTGGCAGCTCGGGCCGTTGCGGCCTTGAGTTTTGTTAAAGCGCCTGTGCAAAAAAGTCATCTGTTTAATTTCTCCAGCATAGAATGCCGTCCCCACTTGATGAGTATCGCTAAATTAGAAGGTTTAAGCCGGGCTAAAGTGCTGCTGGTGGCGAAGGCTGATCCCATGGTGGATTGCCTGCTGCTCGAATCTATGGAGCTGTTAAACGGTAAGCAATTATCGGCTGGTCAGCTGGTTCGGGTGCAACAAAACCGTCTGATGCCGGTGCAATTTGCTCCGCTTTATGCCCTGACTGCCTGATTTAAAGAAAAGCGCTCAATAATTCAACAACCGCCAAGTGATCGGTCCAGATTGCTCTGGTGATCCTTCTGGCAACAGGTAGAATAGGGAACATTTTCAACCTGGGGTTTAAAAGCTGTGCCAAATCAAACGGATCCTTTCAAGGATATTCGCCCTTATTTTGACCATGAAGTACCAGAAGCGATTAGTCGTTTATTGGACGACGCCGATTTTTTGCATGCCATTTTAAATTACCGTCTGGCCAGTTGGCCTAAAACTATTCGTTATTTGTTTACCCCCGTATTACGCTGGTTGCTGGCGCGTAAAGCCAAAGGCTTGCGCACTGTGTCTGACGTGCAGCATATGGTGGCTGACTTTTTACAACAAAGCCTGCAGAAAAGCTCGGCAGGTGTCAGCGTCAGTGGCCTTGAGCATTTGGATCCAAAACAATCCTATTTATTTATCTCGAACCATAGAGATATTGCTATGGATCCGGCGCTGCTGAACTGGTGTTTACATCAAAAGGGCATGGATACAGTACGTATTGCGATTGGCGATAACTTACTGAAAATGCCATGCGCGACTGAGCTGATGAAGCTCAATAAAAGCTTTATTGTTAAACGTTCTATTAAAGCCCCACGTGAAATGCTAAAGGCCCTGAGTCATTTGTCAGCCTACATCAAAGATTCGCTTGAAACCGGCCACTCCATCTGGATTGCACAAAAAGAAGGCCGTGCTAAAGACGGTTTGGATCAAACCGACGAAGCTATCTTAAAAATGTTTTTTATTGAAGGTAAGAAACGCGGTCTGGATTTTGCGACTTATATGCAGTCGTTAAATATTGTGCCTGTGTGTTTATCTTATGAATTTGACCCGCTAGACCAGGCCAAAGCCAATGAGCTGCATCAACTGGCTAGTACAGGCGAATACAAAAAGTCAGAGATGGAGGATATTCAAAGCATAGTGCAGGGCATTGTTGGCCAAAAAGGCCGGGTGCATGTGCATTTTGGTGAAGCCATTCAGGCCACTTTCCAGGACCCTCAAATGTTAGCTGCTGAAATAGACCGTCAAATCTGGGCAGGTTACCGTTTGTATCCGGTGAATTATTTAGCGGCAGAAATGGACGTCGAGCTGGACCCTGGCGAAGAAAGCCTGTGGTATCAAACTAAAATGGTGTCTTTGCCTGAAGAGCTACGTCCTTATGTACAGCAAATGTATGCAGCACCGGCACTGAAACAACAGCAGACTTTAGCCCAGCAAGAACAGCTGGCTACTCAACATAAGGAGCTGGAAGATGGCACGGCACATCAGTTATAAATACAAAGGTGAGTGGAAAAAAATTCCGTTCAGCTACGACAAATACGCCGATAGCTTCGAAGCTGTAGCCGCAGCCGAAGGCATAGACTTAACTGCGTTTCGTAAAATGGAGCAGCAAGTGGCGATGACCGCTAAAGGTAGTGGTGCGCTCAAAGACTATCGCAAAAACGCCTTTGTCAAAATGGGTTTTAGCGAAATTCTGCTGCTGCGGGATGATCAGGAGCCTTTTAATCTCTGAATATTCGCCTTTTCACATATCATCCACTGAAAGGATAAGCAGTAACATGGATAGTTCTGTTTCTGATAAAACTCGCCTGGATGGCCTGGACACACTGCGTGCCATCGCTATTATCATAGTGTTGATTTATCACTACAAGGTCGTTGTCAGCCCTGAAAATCTGTTTGGCTTTATCAGTTCAGTGGGCTGGACAGGGGTTGATCTGTTTTTTGTATTGAGTGGCTATTTGATTGGTAACCAGGTCCTGTCGGCTTTTTCCAAAGGGCAGGATTTTTCACTCAAGCTGTTTTACATTCGCCGTTTTCTGCGCACTCTGCCAAATTATTATTTCGTGCTCGCGCTTTATTTCATTTTTCCAGTGGCTCTCGGCGGCACTGCGACCGCGCCGCTCTGGTCATTTTTAACTTTTACCCAAAATTTGGGATTAGGTCCGGGAGAAACTTTTACTCACTCCTGGTCGCTGTGTATTGAAGAACAGTTTTATTTAATCTTTCCCGTTATTGCATTACTCATCGCGTACAGCCGACGTTCTATTGGCCTTGCCTGGACAGCTATTGTAGGCGCTATGTTGCTGGCTATGTTTCTGCGTGGATTTAATTGGTATGCACATGGCGAAGAGAACATTTCCGCTCGATCCTTTATGGAACATATTTATTACTCGAGCTTTACCCGCTTTGATGAATTACTGCCTGGTGTGGCCATTGCTTTATTGAAAAACTTTCATCCTACTGTTTATGCAGCATTATTACGCAGAGGTAATCTGCTCTTGCTCGCCGGGCTGGCCAGTGTGGGATTGATGTTTTATGTATTTCAGAACTATGAGTACATCAGAGGCTTCGGCCGCACATTTCAGGTGGTGACCTTTGGTTATTCATTTCTGGCAATCAGCTTTGCTATTCTTGTACTCGCAGCGCTGAGCCCTGATTGTTGGCTGAATCGCATACGAATTCCCGGTGCCACATACATTGCACTGTGGTCCTATGCGATTTATTTGATCCACAAACCCTTATTTCAAGTTCTGAAAGCGCCACTGACAGACTATGGCATTGATATTCATGGTGGTTTGGGGGTGACCATTATTATGGCTGTGAGTATTTTTTGTGGTTGGGCACTCTACTTTTTTGTAGAAACCCCCTTTATGAAACTGCGGGAGCGGTTTTATCCGTCCACTACCCGAAGCACTTCCTTTACTCATCAGCAGAGGGCTTAATCCTCTCAAGCAGATTTTTTCCTGTTATAGCTCTGCCTGATGTAGATATGCTACCTCGTGATGAAAGTAGCAATCGACAGAGACCAGAAGATGGGCGTTTCGTTAAGTGATTTGTCAATTCAGCGAAAGGTGTATCTGCCAAAACACTTGCCTGCGCATATTAATGCGCATATGCTATTTTTATAGTATAGATACTAGTGTGGAAGCTTGTATGACCGATCTTTATGATGTAACAGCACCCAAAAAAGCCGCGAATCTTTCAATCAATAGTGATCTGTTGCTTAAAACACGGGCATTGAACATCAATCTTTCTGCCACCCTGGAGCGCGCACTGAAAGAGGAACTGGCTAAATACGAGGCCACTCAGTGGGTTGAAGAAAACCGTGCAGCCATTAAAAGCTATAACGAATTTGTTGAACAGCATGGCTGTTTTGGTGACGAATTCAGGAGTTTTTGATGGCTCAGTTTGATGTGTACGCTAATCCAAGTAGTCACAGCAAAGCCCATTATCCCTATCTGGTTGATATTCAAAGTGCTGTGCTTACTGACCTTGTTACTCGTATCGTTATTCCTTTAGGCAGAACATCAGCTTTTGGTGGCGAGGCAATGAAGGGGCTTACACCACATATAAGTTTCGAGGGAGAACAGTTCCTGCTGCTTACGCCACAGATTGCATCGATACCATTGAAACACCTGAAGAATCCCGTCGGCACTTTAGCGCATTTCAGAGAGCGGATAGTAGCGGCTTTGGATCTTGCAATTACGGGCATTTAACTGGTCTTTTAACTGCAATTACAATACAGCAGAGACGGGCTATTTTTACTCACACTTCTTACCACAGCGAATAATCTTAGTGCCAGCCGCTAACCCCTGAGCTTTAAACCAGCCTTGAGGCATTTCCAAGGCACCTATGGCAGGGCCTTTAGATTTTTTACCTTTTTCATCATAGGGATAAAGGAACTGAACAGGTTCTATAGTCCAGTCTGCTTTGATATAAGCGATATCCAGCGGCACTTTGGTGTTACGCATCCAGAACGACAATATCCGTTCTTCATCGTAAATAAATAACATGCCATTTTCTACTTTATCGCGGTACATCAGACCACGGGCGCGTTGCTCTGTGGTTAAGGCTAGTTCTACTTCTAATTCAAGATGGCCGACTTTGATCCATTCTTTTTCGAACTGGATTTCTTCAACAGCGGCTACAGAAAAACTTAAAGCAAAAACAGCGGATAACAGATAGTTCATGATAAAAAACCCTGGAGAGTGAAGCAGAAAGACTAACGGAAATTGCAGCAAATAAAAAGGGCGGCTAATGCCGCCCTGATCAAGGGGTATTGTATAAATCAGACTGCAGCTAACACTTGCTTAGGTTCAACAAATGGCAGGTTTAACGCGTCTGCTACGTGTTTGTTCACCACATGACCGTTGATCACGTTTAAGCCGTTTAACAGGTGCGCATCGTCCAGTAATGCCTGTTTGTAGCCTTTGTTGGCTAAACGGATGATAAACGGCAAAGTGGCGTTGTTCAGAGCAAAAGTAGAAGTCAGTGGTACTGCGCCTGGCATGTTCGCCACACAGTAATGCACTACGTCATCAACAATGTACGTTGGATCAGCGTGAGTAGTGGCTTTAGAGGTCTCTACACAACCGCCTTGATCGATAGCCACGTCAACAATGGCAGAACCTGGTTTCATACGCTTGATATGATCGGCTGTGACCAGCTTAGGTGCAGCAGCACCTGGAATTAACACGCCACCAATGACTAAGTCAGCAGATAACACATGTTTTTCCAGCGCATCTACAGTGGAGTACACAGTTTTCACTGCACCGTTGAACTGAGCATCGATACGACGTAATACGTCTACGCTGCGATCCAGAACTACTACGTCAGCACCCATGCCTACTGCCATCTGAGCTGCGTTGGTACCAACCATACCACCACCGATAATCACGACTTTGGCAGGTTCAACACCTGGTACGCCACCTAATAACATACCGCGACCGGCACATGATTTCTCTAAAGCACGGGCACCAGCCTGAATAGACATACGGCCAGCTACTTCAGACATAGGAGCTAATAAAGGTAAGCCACCACGGTTGTCTGTGACTGTTTCGTAGGCGATACAAATAGCTTTTGATTTGATCAGGTCTTCAGTTTGTGGCAGATCTGGCGCTAAGTGCAGGTAAGTGAACAGGATTTGACCTTCACGCAGCATAGCGCGCTCAACAGCCTGAGGTTCTTTTACTTTTACAATCATTTCTGCTTTAGCGAAGACTTCAGCAGCAGTAGTTAATACTGTTGCACCAGCAGCCTGGTAGGCGTCGTCACCAAAACCAATGCCGCTACCTGCATTGTGTTCAACAAAAACAGTGTGGCCAAGAGCAGTCAGCTCACGGACGCTGGCAGGGGTCATACCGACGCGGTATTCGTGGTTTTTAATCTCTTTAGGTACGCCAATAATCATGATATTCCGCCTGTGTAGGGTTGAGTAAAATTTTTGCCTAGTATAGTTACTGATTTGTAGTTTTACCTGTTGTTTTTTGGCTGAATCGCAGTTATAAATCCTGCTATAAACTCAAAAGTGAAATTTTTATCTGCTATGTACGAAACCAGTAAAAGTGTAAAAAAACTAGACCGGATAGACCGCAAAATTCTGACTGAATTACAACACGACGGTCGTATTGCCAATGTTGAATTGGCCAAAAGGGTAGGGTTGAGTGCCACTCCTTGCCTGGAGCGGGTGCGTAAACTGGAGGCTGAGGGCTATATACTGGGCTATACAGCACAAGTCGACCCGAATAAGGTAGGTTCCGCGTTACTGGTTTTTGTTGAAATTACCTTAAGTAAAACCTCGCCTGAAGACTTTGACGAATTCAGTAAAGCCGTGCAGAAGCTGCATGAAATACAGGAATGTCATTTAGTCTCCGGCAGTTTCGACTTTTTACTAAAAACCCGGGTGGCCAATATGGCGGCTTATCGCGAACTGTTAGGTGAAACCTTGTTACGTTTACCCAGCGTAAGGGAAAGCCGTACTTATGTAGTGATGGAGGAAGTGAAACAAACTACTTTTGTTGCGGTCAATTGATGGATGTGTTCTTACATAGAGCATAGTTGTTCTTATGTGACTGGGGCGAGCCTCTTTTATTAAAGTCAGGTAGTCAACGATGCTATGGCATCAAAGACGAAGGGGTTTTGTACAGCCAGTGTTCAGGCGTTAAAGTTTATATAGACTTTTGTCGCTGAAGTTATGCTCAGTAGGGCTGTAGCTTCAGGTTATACGGCTATAAAGGGGTGCATCAGAGTTGTCTCTCTGGTATCTTAAGTAGGTAGAATTCTTAGAATAAATGGGATCTTGTTGTGTTGAGTGAAGCCAGAAGGTTACGAGCCAAATTATTGTTTTCTTTAAACGGAATGCAGCGCATATCTGAAGTGGGGTTGATCCTCAGCTTTGGTTTTGCTGCCTTTATGTTATTGGCTTTAATGTCATTCGACCCGGCTGACCCAAGCTGGTCTCAGGCAGGTTATCAAACTGCTGTTCATAACTATGCAGGGCCAAAAGGCGCCTGGTTTGCCGATATTCTGTTATTTACCTTTGGCTGGATTGCTTATTTAGTGCCGCCACTGGTGGCTTTTGCCGGTTATTTGTTAACCCGCCGCGCTAAAGCATTAATGGAGATGGATTACCTTATTTTGGGGTTGCGCCTGATAGGTTTAGTTTTAACTATTCTTTGTGCCAGTGCGATCAGCAGCATTAACTTCAACGATATTTTCTATTTTTCTTCCGGCGGTGTAGTGGGTGATGTGGTGTCCTCTATGCTGATGCCAAACTTTAATTTTATCGGTACCATTTTATTACTGCTTTGTGGTTTATCTACAGGTTTAACGCTGGCGACAGGCATATCCTGGGTCACAGTGGCGGATGAGCTGGGTGCTTTAACTATGCGAGCGTTGATTGGCTTGTATCAGGCTCCAACCCGTTTAGGCCATTATCTGGCACAGCGCTCAGCAGCGAAAGCGGCATCTCCTTTGTCTTTCCAGACCGAGTCCACAGTGCCTGCACAGCGCCGTGAGCCGGAAATGGACGCCGATATGGCGCCTAAACAAATAGTCGACCTTTCTTTTACCGAGCCTGCGGTAGCGCCAGAAGTGATTCGTTTAAGTCCGGTACGCAATGAAGCGGTGCAAGCTGCGTTTATTGCGCCTGAAGAAGAACAAATCCCTTTACCTGACATTGAAGAAGTACAAAGCCAGCCAAGCCGTGCCTATTTCCCAGGCAATGAGCGGGTAGAACCTTTGCCTTTTGCGCCTTTGGATGAAAAAACCGAAGCCGTGGCTTTTGTCAGTGTTGATACTCTGGCAGACGATGATTTAAGTTTCTCTGCGGTGGATGATGCCTACTACCCTGAGCAGTTGCAGCATCTGGAACAAAGTTTTGCCGAAGTGGAACGTCAGACGGTTGTCGCTCCTGTGGTGATTGCCGAAGAGGAAGAAGACGATACACCTGTTGCTGCCTCGTTCAGTCCGGATGATTTGCCTTCTTTAGCTTTATTAGACAGACCGGACAAAGCAACTAACCCCATCGATCCAGCCGATTTAGAGCGGGTGTCTCGTTTAGTTGAAACCAAGTTACTGGATTTTGGCGTCGATGCCAAAGTTGTGGCTGTATTACCAGGCCCAGTGGTGACCCGTTTTGAGCTGGATTTAGCGCCTGGGGTCAAGGTCAGTAAAATTACCGGTTTATCCAAAGACTTAGCCCGTTCTTTATCAGCCATCAGTGTGCGGGTGGTGGAGGTTATTCCTGGTAAATCCTATATAGGTTTAGAGCTGCCTAACCAGTTCCGCGAAATAGTGCGTTTATCTGAAGTGATAGGCGATGAAGTCTTTATTCAGTCTAAATCACCTTTAACAATGGTGTTGGGGAAAGACATTGCCGGTAAATCTGTAGTGGCAGATTTAGGCCGTATGCCACACTTGCTGGTCGCTGGTACTACGGGCTCTGGTAAGTCGGTTGGCGTCAACGTGATGATTTGTAGCTTGTTATATAAATCCACGCCTGAAGATGTTCGCTTTTTAATGATTGACCCGAAGATGCTGGAATTGTCAGTCTATGAAGGCATTCCGCACTTGTTAACCGAAGTCGTCACAGACATGAAAGAAGCGGCCAATGGCCTGCGCTGGTGTGTCGGTGAAATGGAACGGCGTTATAAGCTAATGTCGGCCCTTGGTGTGCGTAACTTAAAAGGTTATAACCAAAAAATTCAGGATGCTATTGCTGCAGGCACGCCAATTCGTGACCCGATTTGGAAACCAAGCGATAATATGATGACGATGCCACCAGAACTGGAAAAGTTGCCTTCTATCGTTGTCGTTATCGACGAATTCGCCGACATGATGATGATTGTCGGTAAAAAAGTAGAAGAGCTGATTGCCCGTATTGCGCAAAAAGCCCGTGCTGCTGGTATCCACCTGATTTTAGCGACTCAGCGTCCGTCAGTGGATGTGATCACAGGCTTGATTAAGGCCAATATCCCAACCCGTATGGCGTTTCAGGTGTCGTCGAAAATTGACTCCAGAACCATTTTGGACCAGCAGGGAGCTGAAAGTTTGTTAGGTCAGGGCGATATGTTGTATCTGCCGCCAGGCTCAGGTGTACCCACCCGTGTGCATGGTGCTTTTGTCGATGACCATGAAGTACATGCTGTGGTGTCAGACTGGAAACGTCGTGGCAAACCGAATTACATTTCAGAAATTTTGAATGGTGAGCCATCGGAAGATAGCTTACTACCGGGCGAAAGCATGGAAAATGACGAAGGTGAGTCGGATCCACTCTTTGATCAGGCCGTGGCTTTTGTTACCGAAAGCCGTAAAGCATCGGTTTCAGGTGTACAAAGACGCTTCCGTATTGGCTATAATCGCGCCGCCCGTTTAGTGGAACAGATGGAAATGAGCGGTATCGTCAGTGGTGCAGGCCATAACGGTAACCGTGAAGTATTAGCGCCTCCTCCTCCTAAAGTATTTTAACTAAGGTCTATATGAACAAAAACCTTGCGAAAAAAGCTGTTGCTCTGATGTTGTCTCTGATGCTGCCTACCTTTATGGCTGTCGCAGATCAAGCCAATGATTTACAGAAAAAATTAGCGCGTTTAACCAGCTTTCAGGCCAGTTTTGATCAAACCGTCGTCGATGCCAGCAATAAGCTGATCCAGCAGGGCGAAGGTATGTTGTCGCTCAAACAGCCGTCTTTATTTCGCTTTGAAACCCAGACGCCAGAGCCAAACCTGTTTATTGGTGATGGTAAAACCTTGTGGTTTTATGCCGAATTATTGGATCAGGTCAGTATTTATGACGCGAAAGAACAAGTGCAGAAAACTCCTTTTGTGCTGCTGACGTCACACGACCCTAAATTATGGGCTCAGTACAACGTGACTGGTGCTGATGATCAGTTTGATATCACACCGAAAGACCCAAGCAACGCAGTGAAAAAGCTCAGCCTGAAATTTGCTGGTTTAGCCTTATCAAAAATGATAGTGATCGATAGCAATGGTCAGAACAGCACTTTTGATTTTAATCTGGTGCAATACAACACACCGCTGGCATCAGAGCTGTTTCAGTTTGCAATTCCTGCAACAGCAGAAGTGGATGATCAACGCGTCAAGTGAATAACCTCGGCTTTGAATTCCACGACGATATCAGGCCTCTGGCAGCGCTGCTGAGGCCAACGAAGCTATCGGACTATGTTGGACAGCAGCAAGTGCTGGGCCCCGGCACACCGCTACGTAAAGCGATAGAAGCAGGGCGTATCTCCTCTTTGATTTTATGGGGCCCTCCAGGCACAGGCAAAACTACGTTGGCGGAGCTGATTGCTATTTATGCCAAGGCTGCTATTGCCCGTTTATCTGCTGTTACTGCTGGCGTTAAAGAAATACGTGAAGAAATTCAGGCCGCCAAACAACGTCTGGCGCAAAATCAACGCACCTTGTTATTTGTCGATGAAGTCCACCGTTTTAACAAAGCCCAGCAAGATGCGTTTTTACCCCATATTGAAGATGGCACCATTATTTTTATTGGGGCTACTACTGAAAACCCTGCGTTTGCACTCAACAACGCTATGTTATCCCGCGCCCGTGTCTGCATTTTAAAAAAGCTGACGGCAGAGGATCTGGCTTTAGTCATAGAACGAGCTGTGGCGCATTACCACCTACAGGGACAAGTGGTACAGATCAGCCCTGAGGCGCAATCCTTATTGCTGCAACTGGCGGATGGCGATGCCAGACGTTTATTAAACCTGTTTGAGCAAGCCGTCGAAACAGCGCAGCAGGGCGCTGCAGTGACTGAACTGAGCGCTGACTTATTTCGGCAGTTAGTACCAAGGCAATTACCGGGTTTTGATCAGCAGGGCGATATTTTTTACGACTTAATTTCTGCTTTTCATAAATCGGTGCGTGGCTCCAACCCGGATGCCGCTTTGTATTGGTATTGCCGTATTTTAGAAGGCGGCGGCGACCCTTTGTATGTGGCGCGAAGGCTACTCGCTATTGCCAGTGAAGATATAGGCAATGCCGACCCAAGGGCTTTAACTATAGGCTTGGATGCCTGGGATACTTTTGCCCGTGTTGGCCCTGCTGAAGGAGAGCGAGCTATAGCTCAAGCTGCTGTCTATATGGCTTTAGCGCCAAAATCCAATGCGGTGTACAGCGCCTTTAACCAGATGCGCCAGTATGTGCAGCAACACTCATCTTATGAGGTGCCGGATCATTTGCGTAATGCGCCAACAGCACTGGCGAAACAACAAGGTTTTGGCAAGGCCTATCGATACGCGCATAACGAACCTGGTGCTTATGCCGCTGGTGAGGCGTATTTACCTGGCGAAATGGCAGGAATGAAGTTTTATCAGCCGTCTGATCGCGGTTTAGAGAAACAACTGCAGGACAAAATGGCCTATTTAGCCATGCTGGACCAGCAAGCAAAAGGGCAGGACTAATGCACGCATATCTGGCTGTAGCTATTGGTGGCGCTTTAGGTGCCTGTTGCCGTTTCGGTTTAGGCGAATTTATCCTGCATCTTTGTGGTAAATCATTCCCTTTTGCCACTTTGCTGGTTAATATTCTCGGGTCTTTTGTATTAGGCCTGCTTTATGGTCTGTTTTTAGCCGAACATCTTACGGTAAACCCGTGGAAGTCACTGATCGGCGTAGGTTTTTTAGGTGCCTTTACTACCTTTTCGACTTTTTCACTCGACACTGTTTTACTGCTGCAACAAGGCGATTTGGTGAAAGCCGGCCTGAACGTTGTACTGAACGTGCTGATTTGTTTAACACTCGCCTGGCTGGGTTTAAAGCTGGGCTCAATGAAGTAATCACTATGTTAGATGCAAAATTTTTAAGAGCCGAATTAGCTCAAACTGCCCAACGTTTGGCTGACCGTGGTTTTCAGGTAGATGTTGCTACGCTTGAACAGCTGGAAGAGCAGCGCCGTGAGTTGCAAATGGCAACTCAGGATTTACAGAATTCACGTAATACCAAATCCAAAGCCATAGGCCAAGCTAAAGCCCGTGGTGAAGACATAACGCCATTACTGGCTGAAGTGGATGGTTTAGGTGCACAGCTTGAAGAAGCCAAACAAAAGCTCGACGCTGTATTAGCTCAGTGGGATGCTATTGTCAGTGCTATTCCAAACTTACCGCATGAGTCTGTACCAGCAGGTAAAGATGAAACCGGTAATGTGATGGTGCGTCAGTGGGGCGAGCCTAAAGCTTTCGACTTTGAACCAAAAGATCATGTGGCTTTAGGCGAAGCACTGGACAAAGGCCTGGATTTTGAAAATGCGGTAAAAATTGCCGGTTCACGTTTTGTCGTGATGCGTGGTCAAATGGCCCGTCTGCACCGCGCTTTAGCCCAATTTATGCTGGACTTGCACACAGAGCAGCATGGTTACACTGAATTGTACGTACCTTATCTGGTGAACGCTGCTTCTTTGTATGGTACAGGCCAGTTGCCAAAATTTGGTGCGGATTTATTCCATACCAAACCTGCGACAGAAGAAGGCGTGGGTATGTCGTTGATCCCAACGGCTGAAGTGCCAGTGACTAACCTGGCTCGCGACTGCATTTTTGAATTGGCCGAACTGCCACAAAAATATGCGGCTCACACGCCGTGTTTCCGCAGCGAAGCGGGCTCTTATGGCCGTGATACCCGTGGTTTAATTCGTCAGCACCAGTTTGATAAAGTGGAAATGGTGCAGTTAGTGCATCCGGATCTCTCTTTTGCTGCACTGGAAGAGTTAACAGGCCACGCCGAAAAAGTACTGCAGCTGTTAGGTTTACCGTACCGTACTATGTTGCTTTGTACTGGTGATATGGGCTTTGGTTCAACCAAAACCTATGACTTAGAAGTCTGGTTACCGGCACAAAATACCTACCGTGAAATTTCTTCATGTTCAAACATGGGCGATTTCCAGGCCCGTCGTATGCAAGCACGCTTCCGTCCGGGTGAAGGTAAAAAGCCTGAACTGCTTCATACCTTAAATGGTTCTGGTTTGGCCGTTGGTCGCACACTGGTTGCTATTCTGGAGAATTACCAGCAAGCTGATGGTTCTATTCAGATCCCGTCGGTGTTGCAGCCTTATATGGGTGGTAAAACAGAGATCCGTTGTTAATTTATACCCTGTGTTATTTCGGTAAGGAGCAGCTTTTCTGCTCCTTTCATAAGTGGTAAACCTGATGTCATTAATAAAAGAACAACAACAAAATTCAAAGAAGACTCCTATACCTCGCCATGTGGTTGTACGTAAAATAAGACCGAATCCTGTGAAGACGATGTTACGCTGGACTTATTGGTTGGTGCTAATAGGTGTGATTGCTGTAGTGGTGATTACCAGTTTTGATGCAGGAATTGACATGTACAAAGGGCTGAATTAACAGCCTTTTGTTTTTTTGAACCTTAGCAGTGTTACAGGCACTTCGCAGGTTTGGGCAAACCGGCAATACGGGTTGCCTGTTTAGCAGGCCCTTCAGGAAATAACAAAAACAAATATTTGCTGTTGCCTTTATCCGCACCGAGTTTTTCCCCCATGCTTTTCACCAGTAAACGTATCGCAGGAGAAGTTTGGTATTCCTGATAAAAAGCACGGACAAAATTCACCACTTCCCAATGTGCATCCGTCATGCTGATCTGCTCTAAGCGGGCAAACTCGTCAGCCAGCTCCGGCGTCCACAACGTTAAATCGGCCAGGTAACCATGTTTATCCAGCGGGTAGCTTTGGTTATTTAAAATCAGTTCATTCATCAGAGTTGTTGCTTCGCTTGTAGCACTAAATCCAGCCATTGGCTGTCATGGAGTGCGGTAAAAGGTTCGGAGATAGTGAGACCACGGGCAGCGGCATCTGCTGCCAAACAATACACAGGACAATGCAGGCTGTTTAGCTGGCCAGTTGTCATTAAATACACCGCCTCTTGCCTTAATAAAACTTTATCTTCTGCACCGACAAGACTCAGTATCTCAGGGCGCTGGTTGTGGCTTAGGGTAAAAAGTCTCATATTCTGGCCTTAATCACATGGTGCTGCGTGTAAAGCAATTGGCTGAGTTCTGCACTATCGAGCGGCTGCACGTCCAGCACAAGCTGATTTGCTTCCAGTTTACGTTGAGTTAACGATCCGGCGCAGACGTAAAGCTGTTCGATATCATAAAGTTCAAACAGTTTAAAACTACGTCTGAAGTCTTTTACCATCAGTTCTGTGCTGTCATCGGCTTTTACCAGTTGATACACAGCATCGTCACTAAAAATGACGCTGACCTGATGATCGACTGCTGCTAAAGCAAAAATTAAATCCAGGCTTTCGCGCGCTGCTATGCCATCGAAAGGCAAGCTGGTCACTAACACGGCTATCTTCATGAAAATTGCACCAGTTTATCCGCCTTGGCCAAACGCATAGCAAACTCGGCTAATCCAGCAGCTATATAGCCATCAGCCGGCTTTACCTCATTAGAGCAAACACCACGTTTCTCTGCTGCAGTGATACAAAACAGCAAAGGAATTTGATGAGTCTGACAAAATTGCTGTAATTTGACGGAAAGGTTAGGCTCGTCTGAAGGCAAATCAATCAGGGCGGACGCTGCACCTACGGCATCACGGTATAAAAACACGGAATTAATAACATGGCCAGCCGCAACCGCCTGCTGCATAAAACGCAGGGCGCTGACAAAACTTTGGCCTTGTAACACCTGGCCTTCAATCAGAACGGCAAAACTGGTCATGTATTTACCTTTCGCATTATCATTATTCTAAACAACCCTTTACCCGAGGATATATAGCCAAAGTAATTGGAGTTGCAGGGAGGCGACCAGTGATCGAGACCCCAGGAGCATAGTTGTCCTATGTGACTGGGGCGAGAGCACGCAGTCAACAAAGCTGCAGCTTCAAGTACGAAGGCTATAAAAAAATGCCCCGCATTTGGCGGGGCATTTTACTGCAACATCAGCTTATCTCAAGCCTTAATTAATCATCGCTGCCCATGATACCCAGTAACTGCAGTAACGAAGTGAACAGGTTGAAGATGTTCAGGTATAAGCCGACTGTAGCGCGGATGTAGTTAGTTTCGCCGCCGTTGACGATACGGCTGGTATCAAACAGTATTAAACCAGACATAATCATCACTACAGCAGCGTTAATCGCCAGGTGCAGGGCAGGGATCTGGAAGAAAATATTTGCCAGACCAGCCACTATCACGACAATCAGACCGACAAACAGGAAGTTACCCATAAAGCTGAAATCTTTACGCGAACTTAAGGCGTAAGCAGACAGTGAAAAGAACACCACCGCAGTTAAGCCCAGCGCTTGCATAATCAGCTCAGGTCCGTTGGCTGTTGCAGCAAAACGGTTCAGCATAGGGCCAATAGAAGCACCTAAACAGCCTGTTAACGCGAATACCCAAAAAATGCCGCTGGCGCTGTCTGCTTTCTTCTGTACGACAAAAATTAAACCAAAAGCGACCAGTGTTAATACCAGAGCCATGCCAAAGCCGAAATTCATCGCCATGGCAATACCAGCTGTTACGGCACTGAAGGCTAACGTCATAGCCAACAGGAAATAGGTATTGCGAAGTACTTTGTGGACTTCGACGCTATGGCCTATATGGCCAGTCTGAGTTGTTTGGTTGTAGGACATTGCTGTTCTCTCCATTGAATAGTTACTTTTCTGACTTTATCTTACTTGGGAAGTTCCCAAAGTGCCAGCAGTTATCTTTGTAAAACAATTCAATCATTTACCTTGTTTTATTAAAGTTTAAAAAAATGCTTTTCTTTCGCTGCCGATCTGATTATTATACGCGGCGCCGGAGGGGTGGCAGAGCGGTTTAATGCACCGGTCTTGAAAACCGGCGAAGGTTAATAGCCTTCCGAGAGTTCGAATCTCTCCCCCTCCGCCATTATTCTCAGGACCCGTATCGGCGAAAGCTTATACGGGTTTATTTTTTTGTCAGATCTGCGCTATTAAACACAAACCTATAAAAAAAGCCGCACAAGGCGGCTCTTTCTTCACTACAACACTTAGTTCACCGCAGTACAACTCATACAAACTGAGTAAATACCTTTTGGATCGTTAAACTGTTCCAGTACTTTAAAGTCCTGATTGATTTGCGTCACGATGTTTTTTAGCAGTGGGCTAAACGCCGACTCTTTCGCATCAGGTAACAGCGCCTGTACTGTGCTTGAGGCGAACATATCACGCAGCAACTGTTCGGTAGGAGTTAATTCCTGCTCCATCACTTTAATATCGTATTGCTTTAAGCCGGCTTTTTCAGCTGCAGCAGCAATAGCGTCGTCAAAAGTGCCCAGTTTATCAACTAAACCAAACTCCAGTGCTTTAGTGCCAGTCCATACGCGGCCCTGAGCTACTTTATCTACAGCTTCTTTGCTCATGCCACGGTTTTCAGACACCATGCCAATGAAGTCGTCATAGCCTTTATTGATCATCAGTTGGAAAATACCTGACATATCTGGTGTTAAGCCTTTAAACAAAGGTAAACCTGAACTTAAACCTGCCAGCTCTGAAGTGCCTACGCCGTCAATGTTCAGACCTAAGACCGGCATTGCATTTTCCAGCGTGTGGAACAAACCGAAGATGCCAATGGAGCCCGTGATCGTAGTAGGAGAGGCCCAGATTTCATTAGCCGGTGCTGCGATCCAGTAACCACCAGAGGCTGCAACAGCACCCATTGAGGCAATCACAGGTTTACCAGCAGCTTTTAACAGCTTGATTTCCTGACCTATCACTTCCGAAGCAAATGCACTGCCGCCACCGCTATCGATACGCAGTACCACAGCTTTCACTTTTTCATCAAAACGGGCACGACGTAATAAAGCGGCTGTGGTGTCACCACCTATAGTGCCTGCTTTGGCTGAGCCATCGATAATAGTGCCACGAGCTACAACAACAGCAACTTTTTCGGTCAGTGGATTATCGTAGTGAACAGGAGGCAAGACCTGGGCCTGATAATCTTTAAACTGAATTTGGTTAAAGCTGTGTTTTTCACTTTCGCCAACCAGTGCGATTAAGTCCTGACGGAACTCTTCACGGGTTTTGATGCTGTCAACTAGCTTTGCATCCAGCGCATACTGCGTCATATCACCGTTAACGGCCTGCAGTTTCTGATACAAACCACTGATAGTTTCATCAAAGTTATCAACTGCAAAGCCACGACGTTCAGCCACTTGCTGTTTGTAGCTGGCCCATAATTCGTCCAACCATGCTTTGTTGGCTTCTTTGGCTTCGTCTGACATGGTATCGCGGGTAAAAGGCTCCACTGCAGATTTATAGGTGCCCACTTTAAACACATGAGTGGTGACCTTTAATTTCTCTAATGCAGATTTGTAGTACATAGGGTAGCTACCAAAACCTTCCAGCAACACTGTACCCATAGGATTTAAGTTAATGCTATCGGCGTAAGAGGCCAGGAAATATTGGTTTTGGCTGTAGTAGTCGCCTGTTGCCAGTACTTTTTTGCCAGCGGCTTTAAAGTCTTGTAATGCGTTACCTACCATAGTCAGCTTATCTATAGAACCTGAACCGAAAGAGGATAAATCCAGCACTATAGCTTTAATACGCTCATCAGTTTTTGCTGCCTGAATGGTCTTTAATAAATCAGTCAGTAAAATCTCTGGTTCATCCTCTTGCGAACCCATGCTTTCATTAAGCACTTGATCCAAAGGGTCGACATAACGTTTTTCTTCAACCAGATCACCGGATAAGTTCAGGATCAAGGCTGCGCTTTCCGGTATTTTTACTTTATCGTCGCTGCTGAAAATGGAAATCAGAATGAAGATAAACAAAACGGCAAAAATCAGATTAAAAGTGATATGACGAACCAGACTGATAGCCCGCCAAATGCCACCAAAAAAGCGTCTTAAGATCCCAGGTTTTTTCTCAGACATATGATGTACCTATAGTTTCGGCAAAGTAGTAAAGGGCTATGCTAACGAATTTAAAGGGAAAGCTCAGGGTGGAATTTGTAAGTAAATGTTTATTTACCTCTGTAATGCAAAGCTTCAGCGGCAATTACTTTGGGTAGTTCTTGCGATAAAGCAGCAAAACGGCTACATTCTTGCTATTCAACAGGTACGACCAGAGAGATTGTTGTGGCATATCCGCATTTATTAGCCCCACTGGATTTGGGCTTCACTCAACTAAAAAACCGCGTCATTATGGGTTCTATGCATACTGGCCTGGAAGAAGAGAAACAAGGCTTTGATAAACTTGCCGCTTTTTATGCCGAACGGGCAAAAGGTGGGGTTGGTTTAATTATCACCGGTGGCATTAGTCCGAATTTTCGCGGCAATCTGGTGCCTTTTGGCAGCCAGCTCACCTGGTGGTGGCAAGCTGGGAAGCATAAAAAAGTCACTGAAGCTGTACACCAGCATGGCGGCAAAATTTGTATTCAACTGCTGCATGCGGGTCGTTATGGTTATCATCCATTTAGTGTGGCACCAAGTGCTGTGCAGTCGCCTATCACCCCCTTTAAACCTAAGGCTTTATCTGACAGTCAAATTCGCAGCACCATTGCTGACTTTGCTCATTCTGCCAAACTGGCGAAAAAAGCAGGCTATGACGGTGTTGAAATTATGGGCTCTGAAGGTTATTTGCTGAACCAATTCCTTTGTGCCCGCACCAATCAGCGTACTGACCAATGGGGTGGAAGTTTTGAAAACCGTTGCCGTTTTGTGCTGGAAATTTTAAAAGCGGTGCGTGAGGCCTGTGGTAAAGACTTTATTATTATTTACCGTTTATCCATGCTCGACTTAGTCGAAGACGGCAATAGCTTTGATGAAGTCATTGCTCTGGCAGCATCTGCAGCTGCAGCAGGCGCCACTATGCTCAATACCGGTATTGGCTGGCATGAAGCGCGAATTCCGACCATTGGCACTATGGTGCCCCGTGCTGCTTTTAGCTGGGTCACAGAGCAAGTGCGCAAACACGCCAGTATTCCTGTGATTGCCACCAACAGAATTAACGACCCGGAAGTTGCTGAACATATTCTTCAGTCAGGCCAGGCTGATATGGTGTGTATGGCGCGTCCATTTCTTGCGGATGCTGAGTTCGTCAATAAAGCAGCAGCAGGCCAGGCGCATTTAATTAATACCTGTATCGCCTGTAATCAGGCTTGTCTGGATCATGTATTCCAGAAAAAACGCGCCAGTTGTTTGGTCAACCCCAGAGCCTGTTACGAGACTGAGTTGAATTTTGAAACCGCAGCGGCGAAGAAAAAAATCGCCGTAGTAGGAGCAGGTCCTGCTGGTTTAGCTTTTAGTGTGTATGCTGCCTCCCGTGGTCATGATGTCACTTTGTTTGACCGTGGTAGTGAAATTGGTGGGCAATTTAATTACGCTAAACAAATACCTGGCAAAGAAGAGTTTCACCAGACGCTGCGTTATTTTGGCGAAATGCTAAAAGTGAACAAGGTGAATGTGCAGTTGAATTCAGAGCAAACGGCAGAAAGCCTCGCCGCTGGTGGTTATGACCATGTGGTGTTATCCAGCGGTATTAAAGCCCGTCAGTTAGACATTCCGGGTTTTGATCATCCGAAAGTATTAAGTTATCTCGATGTACTGAAACATCATAAGGCTGTGGGTCAGAATGTGGCTGTGATAGGAGCGGGTGGCATTGGTTTTGATGTGTCTGAATATTTAACAGAGCCACATTCATTAACTCTGCAGCCTGAAGCCTGGTTAAAAGACTGGGGCATAGATAAAGACTATCAAAGCCGGGGGGCTTTGCTTGCTGACGCGCCTATTGAACCTTCAGCTCGAAAAGTATTTTTGCTGCAGCGTAAAACCAGCAAAGTGGGAGCTGGTCTAGGTAAAACCACAGGCTGGATCCACCGCAGTTCATTAAAGAAAAAGGGCGTAGAGATGCTGTCTGGCGTCAGCTACAACAAAGTAGATGATGCAGGACTGTGGATAAGCATCGATGGCAAGGAGCGGTGTCTGGCTGTTGATAACGTCATTATCTGTGCCGGACAGGAGCCGGAACGCAGTCTGCACCAGCAGTTACTGGCTGCAGGTCAGCAAGTGCACCTGATTGGTGGCGCTGATGTAGCTGCTGAACTGGATGCAAAACGCGCCATTCGTCAGGGCGCTGAGTTAGCTGCCCGCCTGTAATCATCCTTATCAGAACAAGCCTCTACCTGAAGTCACTTGGGTTGAGGCTTGTTCTGGCTCTGTTATTTCCAGTTCTGATCCGGTCGCTGAAATATATTTTTCTAACTTTCACTTGCTAAGCTTACCCAATTCCCGCTATTACTCAGGTCGTGATTGCATTCGTATGCATTAAAGTTCTGTTCTACTTTGGTGCGAGCTCTGAGCTCTGCACCAAAATGGAACTTTGTCATACCTGCGTCATCTGTTGTTCCTAAATTAAACCTTCACAGAAGCGTTGATTCGATTGGAGTAACAAAAATTCTTCAGGCTTATGCTGGTTGTGGTATCAGCTTTGCTTTCACAACAGGGTAAAAAAATAATATTCAAATCGTCGGTTTTAATAACAGGGAGATCTATATGTCTGGTGTACTTACCATGATTTTAGCAGGGGGCGAAGGGACCAGGCTGGCACCTTTGACTGGAGTCAGAGCCAAACCGGCTGTGCCCTTTGGTGGCAATTACAGAATTATCGATTTTGTACTGAATAACTTTGTGAATTCGGATTTGTTGCAGATTTTTGTGATCACCCAGTTTAAATCGCATTCATTAATGAAGCATTTAAGCCGCGCCTGGCGGGTGACAGGCTTAACCAACAGATTTATTGACCCCATCCCGGCACAGATGCAAACAGGTAAACACTGGTATCTGGGCACGGCCGATGCGGTCTATCAGAATATCCATCTGATCCATGGCCTGGACCCCGAAGAAGTCTGTGTTTTCGGTGGTGACCATATTTACAAAATGGATGTGCGGCAAATGCTGAACTTCCATCGCCAGAACCACGCACTCTTGACTGTTGCGGCTATTCCTGTGCATGTGTCTCAGGCTCATGAGTTTGGTGTGATAGAAGTCGACAGCACGGGCAAAATGGTCGGTTTTGAAGAAAAACCTAAATCGAACCCAAAAACTATTCCGGGCCGGCCCGATTATGTGCTGGCGTCTATGGGTAATTATATTTTTGATGCTAAAACCTTAGTTGAGGTGCTAAACGAAGATGCGGCGCAAATAGACTCGAAACACGATTTTGGCCACAACATTATTCCGAAAATGTACCCGCAAGGTAGTGTCTACGTGTATGACTTTTCAACAAACGTGATCCGTGGTGAGCAGGAAGATTCCAAAGGCTACTGGCGTGATGTAGGAACTTTGGATTCTTATTATGAAGCCAATATGGATTTAATTTCTGTGCAGCCGCCTTTGGATTTATACAATAAATACTGGCCACTGCGCAGTTATACGCCTCCGATGCCTCCGGCTAAATTTGTGCATGATGAAGCCAACAGAACGGGTCAGGCGATAAGTTCAATGGTGGCCTCAGGCTGTATTGTCAGTGGTGCTATCGTGTATCAGTCTATTTTGGGTTATAACACCGTAGTGCACAGCCATGCTTATATTGAAAAAAGTGTGTTGATGGGCAATAACGATATAGGTCGGGGTTGTCGTATTCGCCGTGCTATCATCGATAAAGATGTGAAAATAGCACCGAACACCATTATTGGTGAGGATCCGGTGCTCGACCGTCAGCGTTTCCATGTATCGGCTGATGGTGTTGTGGTGATCCCAAAAGGGGCAATGGTGGGATTTGACTGATACTGCGGTCGGAAAGGCCGCAGATCGGAATGCGGCCTTGAGTGGGAAATGAACAATGCGTGTTTTGTTTTTATGCAGTGAATTTGAAGGTGTGATTAAAACCGGTGGTTTGGCAGACGCCAGTCGCGGGTTAGCGAGACAGATGCAAAAACTGGGGCATCAAGTCAGAGTGTTGCTGCCTCGTTATGGCAGTCTCTATAAAGTCCCTGTTGAAGATAATTGGCATTCTGTCTATTTTGCTCTGGGCGGACATGCCCAGGGTTGTGCTGTACGTACAGTGTTAAATTCGGAAGTGCCGCTTGCACTGATTGAGCACCATGATTATTTTGGCCGGCCACGGCCTTATGATGATGGACACCAGGCGTATCCGGATAATGCATTACGTTTTGCTTTTTTCTGCAAAGCCGCTTTGCAGTTTTGTGTTGATACAGGCTGGGTGCCTGATCTGATCCATGGCCATGACTGGCAGACCGGTATTGCAGCCTATTATTTAAAGCAGTTTTATCAGCAGGCTTTACCCGGCACTAAAATGCTGTTCACCATTCACAACGGTGCTTATCAGCAAGCGTTATCCGCAGCAGACCGGGCTCAGACAGAAGTTTATCCTTCGAGCTCCATCGCAGGGTCCAGTATGCTGGCTCTGGGGCTGGCGTATGCGGATAAGGTGAATACGGTCAGTGAAGGCTACGCCACTGAGTTGTTATCTGAACCCGCAGCCAATGGTCTAGCCGCCTTGTATCAGACGCGTGGTGAAGATTTCTCCGGCATTTTGAACGGCTGTGACTATGAGCAATGGGATCCTGCCACTGATATTTACCTCACAACGAAATACAGTCGCACTAAACTCAAAGGCAAGCTGGCTTGCAAAACAGAACTGCGGCAACGTTATGGCCTTGAACAAAACACAACCCCTCTTTTTGTGCTGGTCAGCCGGGTCACAGAACAAAAAGGCTTCGCCTATTTGTTGCCTGCGTTAGAGCAATGGCTTGCAGAGGCAGACGCACAGGTGCTGATGATGGGCACGGGCGATCAGGCCTATGTTGGCCGATTGCGTTCGTTAAACGATAAATTTCCCGGTCGTTTTGTATTTGTGGAAGGTTTTGATGAGGCTTTATCACACCAATTGGAAGCTGCAGGTGACTTTTTCCTGATGCCATCTTTGTTTGAGCCTTGTGGCTTAAATCAGATTTACAGTCTACGTTATGGCACTGTGCCTCTGGTGCGTTTAACGGGCGGCTTAAAAGATACGGTACGCGATTTAGCGGAGACTGAGCCCACAGGCATAGGTTTTGTTGAACCCACGGTGCAGGCATTGCTGGAGGCCTTACACAGAGCTTTGGTCTTGTATCAGCATCCTGTCTGGTACAAAGAAGTACAACAACGGGGTATGCAACAACGTTTTGGTTGGGCAGAATCAGCGCTGCAGTATCAGGCTTTGTATCAACAACTACAGCCTTAATTGATGGCAACAGTGGTATTTCGCCCAGAGCTTGAACAAACAGCGGCTGTGGGTGCGAAAGCTGTTGTATGACTAAAATAAAGTTTGGTAGCCTTAAGCGAGCTAAATCAAAGGGTTTATTTATGGATGCTGTTACATTACTGACGACCCGTTATTCCTCTGCACGTTTAACTGAACCTGCCCCAAGCGGCGAAGCTTTGGCTATTATCAAACAAGCGGCGTTGCAGGTGCCTGATCACGGTCATTTAAGGCCATGGCGTTTTGTTGTGGTCAATGGCCGTAAGTCGCTGGAAAAGTTAGGCGATATTTTTGCCGAAGCAGCGCTGGAGGAAGATCCATCCGTTGCCAATGAATTGATTGAGCGCGCCCGCCAGTTACCTTTGCGTGCTCCTATGGTGATTGTCTGTATCGCTAAATGTGTCAATCATCCGAAAGTGCCTTTGTCTGAGCAGACTCAGTCTGCTGCCTGCGCTGTAATGGCGATGCAACAAGCTGCTTTTGCTTTGGGTTTTGGCGGCATTTGGCGCACCGGTGCTTACACTCAGTATGAATTTGTAAAACAGGCCTTTGAGCTTGGCGAAGACGATGAAATCGTCGGTTTCCTGTATTTGGGCACTTGTGCTCAGGAATTGCCAGCGAAGACACCTTTGGCTGTCGAAGAGTTTTTCAGCGACTATCAATAAACCAGTTTCAAGGGACTGCAGACAGGGTATGGATCAGCAAAGCGTATTTATCAACGAAGTCAGACAGCAGTTTGATCGCTTGTTTCAGGCAAAAAAAGCCGGTCAGAATGTGGTGGCACTAAAACACCGGGCAGAAGGTTTTCTTTATGCCGGAGAGTTACTGGGGCTGGTGGATAAACCTCTGTTACAACAATTGATGGAACAAAGTTATCTGGACGTTTTTGGTGTGACTTTGTCAAAGGCGTCTTCTTACCAGACTGAACGTAAGCAGGCGCTGGAAAACGAGTTTTATCAGTACTTTGAAGAGCCGGCCTTTCACAGAATACGCAACTGATAACCTGATATTTTCGACTGTGGTGTAAAAACCACGATGAAAAGCAACACAGGGGTGAAGCCTCTGTGTTGCTTTTTTGTTTTATTCCAGACGCAGTACTTCTTCGGTATGAGTGGTTTCAGTCATCATACTTTTCCACCAGCGCTTTTGGGTTGTCAGCGGTTCTGGGTGACTCAATGACAGGGCCTGACCAAAGATTGGCGTCAACAAAGACACCTGATAGGCTTTGGCTGCTGCTTCTAATCGTTCCAATGGTTCATGCCAGTTATGCATGGCCAAATCAAAACTACTGTTGTGGATCGGGATCATGTGTTGACCTTGCAGATCCAGATGCGCACGCAAGGACTGCTCAGGCTGCATATGAATATCTGCCCATAATTCGTTATAAGCTCCGGTTTCAATCAACGTGATATCAAAAGGCCCCAGCCGTTGTCCTATGGTTTTAAAGCCAGAGAAATAGCCGCTGTCGCCGCTGAAAAACAGCTTCAGCTGGTCGGTTTTTATTGCCCAGGATGCCCATAAGGTTTTGTTTTTATCGTTCAGGCCACGGCCAGAAAAATGCTGAGCCGGAGTGGCGGTCAAGGTGACGCCATGCAAGCTGGTGTCTTGCCACCAGTCCAGCGCGATTATTTTCTGTTTTGGGATCCCCCAGCGAATTAGATGCTGATCCACTCCAAGTGGCACAATAAAACGTTCAGTTCTGTCATTTAACGCCAGCACACTGTGTTTATCCAGATGATCATAATGATCATGCGACAAAATAATACCGGCCAGAGCAGGGACTTCAGACAGCAGCAAGGGCAGTTGATGGAAGCGTTTCGGACCCGCCCATTGCAAAGGCGAGGCCCGTTCGGAGAACACCGGATCGGTCAGCCAGTAGTGGCCATTTAATTGCATCAACACGGTGGAATGACTGATTTTATAAAGCACAGGTTCTGCTGTGGCTACTGCTGGCAATTGCACCTGCTGCACTGGCAATTGAAAAGCCGGGCTACGCTCCTTATTGGTATTCGTGAGGTACTGCCATAAAATTTGCGGTAACCTGGCAAAGCCAGCCTCATTCGTACCGGAACTATTGGTATATCTCTGGTCTTTATTGGTTGAAGATACATAGGAAGTCATAACAGCTCCGGTTATCAGTAAAAAAACAACAGTAATGCCGCGGCGGCGAACGTTCATCAGTTAAGCTTTTAAAGGTAAACTACACTGTGTAGTTTACTTATTTTGCTTCAAAAGTAAACTGGTGAGTGTAATAATGCGTAAAACTTTTTCCGGGAACCGATCTTGTGAAAACAGATACGACACCAAAACTGACCCGCTCAGAACAAAAAAAGCAGGATGTGCTGCATGCTGCCATTCAGGAATTTCGCATGTTTGGCTTTGCTGGCGCCAGTATGGACAGGATTGCGGAGTTAGCCGGGGCCTCCAAGCGTACGGTGTACAACCACTTTGTCAGTAAAGAGCAGTTGTTCGATCTGGCGACCACTGAGTTATGGCGCAGCAGTAAATCTGCTGCCAGTGTTGCTTTTGATCCATCGCAGTCAGCAGAGCAACAATTATTGACCATCTGTCGTCAATGTCTGGCTGTGTATGAGCAAGAGGATTTTATTGAGCTGGCTCGGGTGGTGATGGCTGAATATATCCGCAGCTCTGAAAAAGCTCAGGCGGCTATGCAGAGGATGGCAAGTCAGGAAGGGGGACTTGAACTATGGTTGGCTCAGGCACAGCAGCATGGCGTTTTAACAATCCCAGACATTCAGCTTGCAGCAACTCAATTTTGGGGCATGTTTAAAGCTTTTGTGTTTTGGCCGAGAGTTTTTAATCTGAGTACTGAAACTAAGGTAGATGAAGCTGTGGTCTTAAGTTCTATCCGGATGTTTATTAGTTTTTACAGCAGTAAATAGCATCTGAGCTTACTAAAAAAGGCCTCGGAAGAGGCCTTTAAGCAAAAGTTACGGATCAGAAGTCAGCATTTCCCGGTGTACGAGGGAAGGCAATCACATCACGTACGTTGCCCACACCTGTCACGTAAGATACCAGACGCTCAAAACCTAAACCAAAACCAGCATGAGGTACTGTGCCGTAACGGCGCAGGTCACGGTACCAGCTGTAGTCGTCTTTGTTCAGACCCATCTGATCCATACGGGCATCCAGCTGCTCTAAACGCTCTTCACGCTGACTGCCACCGATGATTTCGCCAATACCTGGCGCCAGAATATCCATAGCGGCCACAGTTTTGCCGTCTTCATTCATCCGCATGTAAAACGCTTTGATGTCTTTTGGATAGTTTTGCAGTATCACAGGAGCGCCTACATGCACTTCAGCTAAATAGCGCTCGTGCTCAGACTGTAAATCCACACCCCATTCCACAGGGTAATCAAATTTCTTACCGCAGTTTTTCAGGATCTCAACAGCTTCTGTGTAATCCATACGAACAAAACTTGAATCGATCATGTTTTGCAGACGGCTTACCGCATTTTCGTCCACACGTTCAGCAAAAAACGCCATATCATCAGCACGTTCTGCTAAAACAGCTTTAAACACAAACTTCAGCATGTCTTCAGCCAGCTGCGCCACGTCTTTTAATTCGGCGTAAGCAACTTCTGGTTCAATCATCCAGAATTCGGCTAAGTGACGGGTAGTGTTTGAGTTTTCAGCACGAAACGTTGGGCCAAAGGTATACACTTTAGACAAAGCACAGGCATAAGTTTCAACGTTCAGCTGGCCTGATACCGTCAGGAAAGTTTCTTTACCGAAAAAGTCCTGTTTGTAATCAATAGCGCCTTTGTCGTCACGTGGCAGGTTTTCCATATCCAGCGTACTGACACGGAACATCTCACCAGCACCTTCAGCGTCTGCACCTGTAATGATAGGCGTGCTGATCCAATAGAAACCACGTTCGTGGAAGAAACGGTGAATGGCCTGAGCTAAACAGTGACGCACGCGGGTGATAGCACCAACCATGTTAGTACGGGCACGTAAATGCGCCTGTTCACGCAGGTATTCCATGCTGTGGCGTTTTGGTGCCATAGGGTAGGTGTCCGGGTTTTCAACCCAGCCAACCACTTCAACAGAGGATGCCTGGATTTCAAAAGCCTGACCCTGACCTTCTGACTTGGCAATAGTGCCTGTCACAATGACAGAGCACGCTGTCGTCAGACGTTTAATTTCGTTTTCGTAATTATTCAACTCAGCCGGAGCAACGGCCTGAACTGCATCAAAGCAGCTGCCGTCGTGCACGGCTAAAAATGAAATCCCGGCTTTGGAATCACGCTTAGTGCGGATCCACCCTTTTACTGTGACTGTATCGCCAACCTGATACTGGCCAGACAGCACATCTTTGATTACTGCATGCGTCATGCAACCTGCTCCAACTTACTTAAGAAACTGTAAAAACCCAAAAGCAGACATCATACTGAGGCAAAGACTGAACACAAGTAAAAATTGTGAGGAATTCTAAAATGAGCGCTTCAGAGCCCGATCTTAAGCTAAAAGAGCGTCGTAAAGGCTCAGATTGGCTGATGTTACTGTTAGCCATGCTGAATTTGGGCGCCTGGTTTCTGCTGATTATGGGTCTGGCATTGGCGCATTTGGCCAAACCTGAGTTTAACAGTGGTTTGGTGCAGTACTGGGGGATTCCGATTGATCAGGAATGGGATAAAGCACTGGTGGTGAAACTGGAAGTGTTAGTGCGCTGGTGTCTGGTGTTTACTGCCGCCACTTTAGTGTTACATCAGTTTCGCAACAGACGCCGTGATGATAGCTGGCGCTTAAACTTGTTTTTTCTGCTGTTTTTAAGCGCCGTGGTGTTATTTGTATTTTCAACTATTGATTAAATGCTTCAGGCTCCGGGTAATGCCTGGATATCCTTCTGCTGCGCCTGATGGCTCAAAAGGCAAAGTGCAGAGGTCAATTTAGAAAGCTGTGTTTTACTAACAATATAAGGTGGCATTAAATACAGCAGTTTGCCAAAAGGCCGGATCCAAACGCCTAATTCGACAAAAGCTTTTTGCATGGCGGCGACATCGACATTCTGTTTCATCTCTACTACACCTATAGCGCCCAAAACCCGCACATCAGCTACATAAGGTGATAAACGGCAGGGTTCAAGTTCCAGTTTTAACTGCTGCTCTATAGCCGCAACCTGAGCTGGCCAATAGTTCTTTTGCACCAATTGCAAGCTTTTAAGCGCTACGGCACAGGCCAGCGGATTCGCCATATAAGTAGGGCCGTGCATTAACGCTGGCACAACACCTTGGGCTATGCCGTCCGCTACTTTATCGTTGCACAGGGTCGCAGCAAGCGTCAGATAACCGCCTGTTAAGGCTTTACCCAAACAGATAATATCAGGGCTAATGCCTGCATGCTGGCAGGCAAAGAGTTTTCCTGTACGGCCAAAACCTGTGGCTATTTCATCGGCAATCAACAGCACCTGGTACTGATCACAGAGCTTGCGAGCCAGTTTTAGATAATCCGGATGATAAAAACGCATCCCGCCGGCGCCTTGCAATATGGGTTCCAGAATAAAGGCCGCCAATTGCTGATGATGCTGCTCAAATAATGCCGTCAAAGCCAGCTCATCTTCTGCTAAAAAATCGCCGTCAAACTGGCTTTGTGGAGCGGGGGCGAATAGCTGCAGGATGATCTGATCTTTAAACATCGAATGCATACCATCCACCGGATCGCAGACCGACATAGCGGCGAAGGTATCACCGTGATAGCCTTTTTGAATGGTCAGTAACCGGCTTTTTTCCGGATGATTTAAACCTAACCAGTACTGCAGCGCCATTTTGATTGCCACTTCGACTGAAATAGACCCACTATCAGCAAAAAAGACTTTGGTTAAGCCCTTTGGCACCATGTCCAGCAATAACATCGCCAAGTCCACAGCAGGCTGATGGGTAATACCACCAAACATCACATGGCTCATTTTCTGGCTTTGTGCCAGCAGAGCTTGGTTTAACTCCGGGTGGTTGTAACCATGAATAGCTGCCCACCAGGATGAAGTGCCATCCACCAAGGTTCTACCATCTTCCAGCGTCAGCTCACAACCATGGGCGCTGACCACAGGATACACAGGCAAAGGTTTACTTAACGAAGTGTATGGATGCCAGATATGCTGGCGATCAAACTCAAGATTGATGCTCATAAAATAACCTGTAGTAAACTTTGTGAACTGGTTGGCGTTGACATGGCGCTAAGGGCCGATAGACTAACGGAAAATTTAAAAGACCACAATTTGTCTGTGGCTTGTCTTCGGGGAATTTTATGTCTGCAGTTTTACCACTTCGTCACAACTGGACTCTGGCTGAAGTAAACGCCTTATTCGCTTTACCTTTTAATGACTTAGTCTTTCAGGCCCAGACGGTGCACCGTCAGTTTTTTAAACCCAATGAAGTGCAGATCAGTACTTTATTGTCGATTAAAACCGGAGCTTGTGCTGAAGACTGTAAATATTGCCCGCAAAGTGGTCATTACAATACCGGCCTTGAGCGTGAACGTTTGCTGGAAGTGGAAAAAGTACTCACTCAGGCCAAAGCCGCGAAAGACAAAGGCGCCAGCCGTTTTTGCATGGGCGCGGCCTGGAGCAATCCAAAACAGCGGGATATGCCGTTTTTGATGGAAATGGTGAAAGGCGTCAAAGAAATGGGCTTAGAAACCTGTATGACGCTGGGTAAGCTCGATGCAGGTCAGGCGCAGGAGTTAAAACAGGCTGGTTTAGACTACTACAATCATAACCTGGATACCTCGCCTGAGTTTTACGGTGAAATTATTACCACCCGTACATATCAGGACCGATTAGATACGCTGCAGCATGTGCGTGATGCCGGTATGAAAGTTTGTTGTGGTGGCATAGTGGGCATGGGCGAGTCGGCCAACGACAGATCCGCGCTTTTAATGCAGCTGGCAAATTTGCCAGAGCATCCACAAAGTGTGCCTATTAATATGCTGGTGAAAGTGCAGGGTACGCCGATGGAAAACGTCGAAGACTTAGATGGTTTCGAGTTTATCCGCACCATTGCAGTTGCCCGCATTATGATGCCTCAAAGCCATGTACGTTTATCCGCTGGCCGCTCACGGATGAATGAACAAATGCAGGCGCTGTGTTTCCTGTCAGGTGCTAACTCGATATTTTACGGCGATAAGTTGCTGACTACAGAAAACCCTGAAGCTGATGCCGATATGTTGTTGTTCGCTAAGCTCGGTATCAATCCAGAGCAGCGCCATGATGTATCAGACGAAGCCTATGAAGCGGCTTTAGCCGATGCGATTAAAGAACAAAATACACCTTCATTGTTCCACAGCGCGGTGTAAGTGTAGTGATGGACAGGTTACAGCGCTTTGCGCAGCAGATCGCCGATCGCAAAGCAGCTGGCTTGTACCGGCAGCACCCAGCTATTGATTCGTATCAGGGCCGTTTGCTGCAAAATAAGCAGGGCGCTTATCTTAATTTTTCCGGTAATGACTATCTGGGGTTAGTTACTGAGCCGCAGCTTATAAAAGCTCTGGCAGAGGGCGCCGAACGTTTTGGCGTCGGCAGTTCAGGTTCACCTTTGGTGACCGGGTTTCATTATGCGCATCGCGCTTTGTCTGATGCACTGTGCGACTGGCTGGGTGTGGACGATGTATTGCTGTTTTCCTCTGGTTTTGCCGCCAATCAGGTGATGCTGCAGCATTTAGCCGATAAAACCGATCATCTGCTGTTGGATAAACTCTGCCATGCATCTTTGATTGATGCTGCGCTCACTAGCGATGCCCCTTACAAACGATTCCCGCATCAGGATTTTGCTGCGCTTGATATGCTATTAAAACGTTATTCGTCCGCTTTGGTGGTGACAGAAGGCGTATTTAGTATGGATGGTGATAGTCCGGATCTGAGCGCTCTATCTGCGCTTTGTAAAACGAATAAAGCGGATTTGCTGCTGGACGATGCTCATGCTCTGGGCGTGCTTGGCAAAGAGGGCAAAGGCAGTTGGGATGCGCAGGGGCTTGAGTCCGGCGATATGCTCTGCATGATGGCGAACTTTGGTAAAGCCTTAGCAGGTCAGGGCGCCTTTTTGGCAGGTTCAGCCACAATGATTGATTATTTGCGTCAGTTTGCCCGGCATTATATTTACAGCACTGCGTTATCTCCTGCTTTGTGCTGGGCGATGAAAACCTCTGTTGAATTAAGCCGCAGCCAGCAGTGGCGCCGAGACAAACTGAATGACAATATTCAATTGTTTAAAAGTCTGGCTGCTGGTGCTGGCTTCACTTTGTTGCCTTCAAATACTGCGATACAACCACTGATTATTGGCGATTCAGACAAAGCCATGTTAATTAGTGCTTCACTGAAAAAACAAGGCATTTGGTTAAGTGCCATACGGCCACCGACAGTGCCGCAGGGCAGCGCCAGGTTACGCATTACTTTATCTGCTTTGCATCAGAGCGATGATATTCACTTTTTAGTACAAAAGCTGGAGCAATTGATATGAATGCTTTGGCATTGACGGACGACATTGCCCGCCATTTTGGCCGTGCCCGTGAGAGTTACGAACAGGCGGCACGGCTGCAACGTTTAGTTGCTGCTAAAGCCCTGAGTTTATTAACACCAACGGCTGGGTTGTTACTGGATTTAGGTTCTGGCCCAGGTTGGTTTCATCCCAAGCTAAAACAGCACTGCGCTGATTTAATAGCATTGGATTTAAGTTTTGACATGCTGCAAAAAACCAAGGCTGCACAACAAGCCACTTTGGTGTTTCAGGCCGATGCTCAATCTTTGCCTGTCGCGAGTGAAAGTGTAGACAGGGTGTTTTCCAGCCTGATGCTGCAATGGTGCGAGCAGCCAGGGCTTGTGCTGCAGGAAATCAACCGTGTGTTAAAGCCAGGTGGTTCAGCAGTTCTGAGTACCTTGCTCGATGGTACCTTGCAGGAATTTAAACAGGCCTGGTCTGTGGTAGATCATCATCAGCATATCAATCAGTTTTTGCCTTTGGATTTTTATCAGCAGTTACAACAGCAGTATCCAGAGCTTGGCTTGCAGCTGCAGACTGAACTGGTGCAGCTCGACTATCCGGATGTACTGGCGTTGGCGCGGGAACTGAAAGATTTAGGTGCCAATACGGTGACCCAAGGCCGCAATAAAGCCTTAACGGGCAAACAAAGTTGGCAAAAAGTGCAGCAGGCTTATCCCTCCCGTTGCATCGATGGTCAAATCAGCGCCAGTTATCAGGTGTTGTACCTGACCCTGACCAAGCAATACTCTGAGTCATAACAGAAGAATAAACACATGCAGACGATTTTTATTACAGGCACAGACACAGATGCAGGCAAAACCTATGTGGCAGTGGCTTTACTGCAAGGTTTAAAAGCTTTGGGTTATCGCACTGTGGCGCAAAAACCAGTGGCTGCCGGAGTCAATGACGCGGGCTTGAATACCGACGCTTTGCAATTACAGCAGCATGCAACAGAGCAACTGAGTTACGAGCTGGTCAATCCCTATTGTCTGGAAGACGCAGTGGCGCCGCATTTGGCGGCTGCAAAAGCAGAGCTTTGTATAGACCCTATCATTCTGAGCAAAGAATTACAAAAACTCCAAAATATGGATGCTGATATAGCTTTAGTAGAAGGTGCAGGGGGCTGGTTACTACCACTGGATGATAACAGCACTATGGCAGATTGGGTGATAGAGCAGCAATTGCCGGTGCTATTGGTGGTCGGGATGAAACTTGGCTGTTTAAATCACGCCTTACTGACGATAAACGAAATTGAACGCTCTGGCTTGAAACTGCTGGGCTGGGTGGCTAATTGTATTGATCCGGATATGGCGTATCAGCAGGAAAATATTAGCTATTTACAACAAAAGCTGACAGCGCCATGCCTTGGTGTTTTGCCTTACCAGTCCGAACCAAAGATCAATACCTCTCTTGCTGCAGCCTTGATCAAACAGATGTGACACATCGCACCGACAACTCCATTCATCTTTATTTACAATTGCTTGTCGCACTTTCATTGAAAAACGGCTTCTAAGCCATATAGTACAAGCAGTAGCTTAATAAACGAGGTATCTATGAAGCGAATTATACTGTTCCTTGCCACAAACCTGGCGGTGATGTTGGTGTTAAGTATTGTACTTAGCATCGTCTTTAAAGTGCTGGGCATTGATAGCCGTAGCATTGGCGGCTTGTTGGTGTTTGCAGCAGTATTTGGTTTTGGTGGTTCTTTCATTTCACTGTTTATGTCGAAATGGATGGCCAAACGCTCTACCGGTGCTGTAGTGATCACCCAGCCACGTAACGCCACTGAACAATGGTTGTTTGATACAGTGCGTCGTCAGGCTCAGCAGGCTGGTATTGGTATGCCTGAAGTTGCCATTTACGACTCTCCTGAAATGAATGCCTTCGCCACAGGTGCCAGTCGCAATAATGCATTGGTAGCGGTCAGCACAGGCTTAATGCGCAATATGCGTGAAGAAGAAGTGGAAGCCGTATTAGCGCATGAAGTATCTCACGTGGCCAATGGCGATATGGTGACGCTGACGCTTATTCAGGGTGTAGTGAACACCTTTGTTATTTTCTTTGCCCGTTTAATTGCTGGCGCTATCAGCGGTAACCGTAACGACGAAGGCGGCGGTGGCAATGGTTTCGCTTATATGATGACTGTATTTGTGCTGGAAATGGCCTTTGGCGTGCTGGCCAGCATTATCGTAATGTGGTTCTCCCGTAAGCGTGAATTCAGTGCCGATGCCGGAGCTGCAAAATTGGTCGGTGCCAATAAAATGATTGCTGCGCTGGAGCGTCTGCGTAACAACCATGAAAGTCAGTTGGAAGGTTCAATGATGGCGTTTGGTATTGCCAGCAAACCAGCGACTTCAGAGCTGTTTTTAAGTCACCCTCCGCTGGAAAAACGTATTGCTGCTTTGCGTGGTGGGTTTTAAGTACGATCACTAAAGGCTGGCACAAACAAAAAGGAACCTAAGTTGTATAAGGTTCCTTTTTGTTTTAGTGAAAGGTTGATGCAACACCGGTTAACACATCACCACCTGATTTCTGCCTGCTGCTTTGGCTTGATACAAGGCTTCATCTGCGGCCTGAATTAAGTTAAAGGCTGTAGTGCCTTGCTCAGGATAACAAGCTACACCGGCAGACAAAGTAATGTTTACGGCCTGATGTTTAGCCAATACCTGAGCTTGCTCCACATGCACCCGCCAGTTTTCTGCCAAGTGTCTTGCTTGTGTCGCATTGGTATTCGGTAAGATAACCAAAAACTCTTCACCGCCATAGCGGAATAAGATATCTGTTCTGCGGCTTTGCCGAAGCAGATGCTTGGCCACCATTTCTATTACCTTATCGCCCGTCTGATGACCAAACTGATCATTGAGCTGTTTGAAGTGATCAAGATCCAGCATCACAACAGCCAAAGGTTTTTGATTTCGTCTGGCTAATGCCAGTTCACGTTCCATAAATTCGTTCAAAAAACGACGGTTGTATAAATTGGTCAGCGGGTCGCGGATAGATTGCTCGCGGATCCGGTTTTTCAGCTGTTCAATATCAGCCAGGCGTTGCTGCAGCTCTTTATTTTGTTTCTTCAGCACGAGCAAAGCGTTTTCCTGTTCACTGATATCCTGCATCAGCAGCAAACAAAGGTGAGGCTCGGAGTCTTTAAAGGCGCTTTGTAATTTGAAATGCCTGCAGCTGCCATCTTCTGCCAGCAGACACCAGACAGGTGTAACAGACTGCTGATCCAATTGCTGTAACAGGCAGGTGAAGTCAGCAGGTAATTGACTGAACAGGTCCGGGCCATGGGTGTGATGGAGCCCAAACAAGATCTCAAAGGCAGTATTACAGCGCAGTACTAAAGGCTGATGTGTGGCATGGATTTGCAGCAAAGCGACAGGATCAGACAAGGACTGGAACAAGTCCGTCCAGCCCGCTGTTGTAGTTGATTGTGAGTATCCTTTAACCACGATCTGTAAAGCTCTCCATAATTTGCCTGACTATAGGAAATATATGCTTAAAAATACAGCAGAGCTGGTGAAATATCTGCAGTTTTTACTAATGCTGTACTGAAAATAGAGTTGTCAGGCACTTTTTCTGGAAAATTTGTCAAATAAGGTCTAGTTTCAAGCAAAACAATGACAAAGGAAAAGACGAGATGCCTGTAAATTCACAACTGAATGACGAAATTCGTATTTTGACTTTATTTAACCTGGACACATCGCTGGAGGGAATTAAAGCACATAAATCAGCCGATCCTGATGCAAAAGAAGCGATTGAGCGTTTGTATAAAAAGGGTTTACTCACGCAGGCGGATGGGGGATATCTGACCGATCTTGGCCGTAATTGCGCTGAACATTTACAGAACGCATTACGTATATTGAGTTCTTAAACTGTGGGATTGTAGTCAGAGTTTATTTTTAGATAACTGATAGAGCAGTTTGCGACATTGCTGCAACTGCTCCTGCTGCTCTGCAAATTCAAAACGTTGATAAGCGAGCAGCAGTTGATGCAGTGTCTCATGCTGTTGCGGATGCGCCAGCATCAAATCGCTTACATATGATTCCATTGTTTGAGCATCAGTTTTTAGACCGTAAGGTTTTAGCACCTTGAACATCAAACGTCGCAGCGCCTGATTTGGATTTTCTGCGTTATGTTGCACCAGCAGATATAGAACCAATGCCAGAAGTAAGGATGCAAGCAGAGCTGCGCCAATCCATACCCAGGGCAGAGATTGTAAGCTTTGCCAGATAAACCGCTGTTCGCTTTGATCAAAACTCAGCACCCAGACCGACCAATAATAGTCCAGCCACTCCAGCCACTCCAGCCACTCCAGCTGTTGCAGCCATTCCCCCAGCATGCCCTGTTGAAAAAACTGGTCTAAAAATTGTCGCTCTGACAAAGATAGTGCATCAGCCAAACCCTGAGTTAAGCGCAGTGGAGCCACTATGGCTGTTGCATCAAAACGTCGCCAACGACCTTGATCCAGATATTCCACCCAGGCATGGGCATCCTTTTGCAGCACTTGTAGATAGTTACCTGGCACCTGCCAGCTGCCTCCCTGATACCCTCCGACCACTCGCGCCGGAATTCCTGCTGCGCGAAACAGATAAGCGGCAGCAGAGGCATAGTGACCACAAAAGCCGATTTGGTGTTCAAACAAGAACTGGTCAATCTGAGCCTCTTTATTTAGTACTGGCGGGCGCAGGCTATACCTGAACTGATTATTCTGAAAATGCTGGTACAGTGCCTGGGCATAAGCGGATGCAGTCGTATGCTGTTGTTTTAGTTGCACTGCAAGCGCGCTCGCTTGAGGGTTGCTGTGACGTAACCGCAGATTCCGGGTTGCTTCTTCGTTGTTTTGTTGTGCGACGGCTTCACCATCTGAGCTTAGGCCATAAGAAAAACGCCGGCTGATTTGCTGATAGCTTTCAATCAAACCAGCCGCTCCAGGCCTGACCTGACCTTGGATCTGATGCACCTGACCTAAACTAAATAAACTACGTTGAAAATGAGGTTCAACCACTAACTGGTAGTGATAGCGGGCCTGTTGTGCTGATAAGGGCGCTGAGGCTGGCAAAACACCAGGTAGCCAGTCCTGTCCGTTAAAGCGCTCAAACACTTTGGCTCGCCAGTACAATTCCTGCTGAGGTGGTTTCTCACTGTTAAATTCGACTCTGAATGCCAGGCTGTCGTTTTGTACCAGCCGCTCCAGCCCTCCCAAAGACAACTCATCGGCTAACCCTGTTTGCGCCTGATGTTGACGATCGGTTTGCCATAAAGGTGGTAGCCGTGGAAAAAGCACAAAAAGTGCGATGCACAGAGGCATCACCCATAACAGCAGGCGAAATTCAGACCATTGAAACTGACGGCGTTGCACCGGCGCAAACAACAGGTAATGCAGATACAAATTACTAAAAAACAACAAAAACACAGCGCCAGCAAACCAAAGGCTTTGATTGAGCATAAAGCCGGTGCTGATCAGAAAATACTGCACCCACACCAGTTTTTTTGCATGACGCAGCTCTGATGCTATCGAGAATAGCCGCAGTGCAGCCGAGAAAAACAGCAATTGCAGCATGGAGTCCTGCATATCCTGTTTCCATAACTGAGAAAGCAGCAACAAACACAACAACACAGCAAGTGCATTCACTGTCATCATCCGGACTGGTTTGTGTGCCCGTACGCTGGTGTATTTAAACAGCAGGATGCAAAGTAACACCAGGCTGGACCACCAGCTTAAGCCATCCTGTAACAGCGCCAGTAACAGCAGTTGTAGTAAGAGGGCGATGTACACAAAACCTGGGTTCAGCATAGAACCAGCGCCTGTAAACAGCGGTGCAAATGCGCCTGGCCATGGCTTGCGGTAATTTCAGTGCCAGGCGTGCTCAGGCTGTAACTTTGGCCTTGCTGTTCAAACTGCAGCAGCAGGGCACAAAATTCTGATAATTGCCGCTCTAAAGCCAACCCTGTCGCATCAACCATCAGGTGTCTGGGGTGCTGAGCCGCCGTTGAAGGAGAATACTGCCGGATCACGGGTTGCCATGGATTTTTCGCCAGTCGTTTCCAGTCGATAGCCGATGCCGGAGCGCCCGCATAATAGGGGGCCAATTGGTCCGGATGATCGGGGGGTTGTATGCTTGCTGTCGATACAGAAGGGGTCAGTTCAGCTGGTTCAGGGTAAACCCAATAGGGCTGCAGCAGCTGAATATGTGTCCAGCACCGGATAAGACCAAAGGGGTAAGAAGAACCTACTGTAAAACGCTGGAGCTGATAATAGCCTCGGCGGTGCGGATAAAGATCAAGCTGTAGCTCTTTTGGCAAAGTTTCAAAAAAAAGGGGTGTAAAATCTTTACCTGAAACAGCACACATTTTTTTATGCTGATAGTTATCCAATCGCAAGGTGAGTTGGACAGCGGATCCGGCGTAGCCAATTGGGACAGAACCTGCGCTGATCTTCAGTTGATACAGATTAAAAAAGGCGGCGAGAATACAAAAGCAAAACAAGGATAACAGCAGGTAGGCACACAGTAGGATCAGGTTGTTTTGATAGTTAGTGCCAAATAGATACAGCAAAACGATAAGCAGAACAAACCAGCCCCCATAAGCTGTAGGAAATACAAACAGCAGGTGTTGCCTCAGTCGCACTTCTGCAGATGCAGGCTGGCGTTTATCCAGCCAGCGGTAAAATCTTTGCCTGAGTCTGGAGTTTAGTTGTTGCCTGAATGTCAGTGTCATAGCGGGCAAGGTACCTGACGTAATAACTGCAGGCTCAGGCTTCTATTGTCTCTGGAGTTGCCTGGATTGAGTCGGTGCTCAGCCACAGACGGAAACACCTGTTGTACATCCTCGGCTGTGGCAAAATGGCGGCCTGATAACAAAGCAAAAGCTTTGCTGGCTCGAAGCAAGGCTTTTGCTGCACGTGGTGACAGCGGCAGGCAATCCTGCTGCTGACGGCTTTGTGTAACCAATGCCAGCAGGTAATCCAGCAGGGCATCACTGACTTTCACCTGCACGACCTGCTGCTGCAGTGTGATCAGCTGCAACTCATCTAAACAAGGGGTCAGTCCTTCGAGTCTGGATTGACCCTGATCCTGCTGCAAAATAAGTTTTTCAGTCTGCAGATCAGGAAAACCCAGCGCAAGACGCATCAGGAAACGGTCGAGCTGAGATTCAGGCAAGGCATTGGTGCCGGCATGAAACAATGGGTTTTGGGTCGCAATAACAAAAAAGGGTTTAGGCAGCGCATAAGACAAGCCATCGATAGACACCTGTTTTTCTTCCATGGCCTCAAGTAAGGCGCTTTGAGTACGGGGGCTGGCTCTGTTGATTTCATCAGCTAATAAAATCTGACTGAAAATGGCTCCTGGTCTGAATTGAAATTCCTGGGTGTCTTTTAAAAACACCGACTGCCCCAGCAAATCAGCCGGCAACATATCGTTAGTAAACTGCACTCTTTTGTAATGAACACCAAGGCTGAGCGCCAACGCATGGGCTAGGGTGGTTTTGCCTAAGCCCGGCAAATCTTCAATCAATAAATGGCCCTCAGACAACAAACAACACAAGGCCAGTCGCACGGCGTGTGGTTTGCCTAAAATCACCTGATTCAGCTTTTGTTCTAACTGCTGTAAAGCCTGAATTTCCGCCATAAAAGCTCCGATTGAAATGCCGTTTTCAGCCTGGAAACCCTGCTAAAAAAGGCTTGATATTTTCAGATGTTTAGACATCTGGGTGTTTTTATCGATAAATTTCGTACTATTTACTGATTTCAGCGCAATATACTCATTTAAGCATTGAATTTAGCCGCCAATAAATTTACTTTGTCTGCGGATAAATAACCTAGTGACCTTAACTATCAATTCAAACCTATAGGACTACTTAAAGTGACGACCTGGACGCCTCAAAGTTGGCGAGCTTTTCCAATCCAACAACAACCTCATTACGATGATCAGGCTTTACTCAGCACTGTTGAGCAGCAATTGCACAAATATCCGCCTTTGGTGTTTGCGCAAGAGACTCGTGATCTCTTTAGTCAGCTTGGACAAGTGGCTGAAGGCAAAGCATTTTTACTGCAAGGCGGAGATTGTGCGGAGAGCTTTAGTGACTTTAATGCACCAAAAATTCGTGACACTTTTAAAGTATTGCTGCAAATGGCTGTGGTACTCACCTTTGCCGGCGGTTGTCCTGTAGTCAAAGTAGCACGTATGGCTGGCCAATACGCCAAGCCTCGCTCCAGCGATTTAGAAACCATAGCTGGTGTATCTCACCCAAGCTACCGTGGTGATATAGTCAACAGCTTTGAATTCACAGCAGAAGCCCGTAAGCCAGACCCAAACCGTTTGATGACGGCTTACCATCATTCTGCAGCCACCTTAAATTTGTTACGTGCTTTTGCACAAGGTGGATTAGCAGACCTGCATCAGGTTAGCCGCTGGAATCTGGGTTTTGTTGATGCTAACCCACTGAAAGGCCGCTATCAAGATGTGGCTCAGCGTATTCAGGAAGCACTGCGTTTTATGGAGATTTGCGGTATTACGGCTGAGAACTCGCCGTCTATTCGCGAAACATCTTTATATACCTCGCATGAAGCGCTGTTGCTGAACTACGAAGAGGCCTTAACCCGCCGTGATTCGTTAACAGGCGAATGGTACGATTGTTCAGCCCACATGGTCTGGATAGGCGAGCGCACCCGTCAGTTGGATCATGCTCATCTTGAGTTTTTCCGTGGCATCAAAAACCCTGTGGGTGTGAAAGTGGGCCCAGGTATGGATGAAGTGGATTTATTGCGCCTTATTGACGCTTTAAACCCGGAGAATATTCCTGGCCGCCTGACGTTAATCACCCGAATGGGCGCTGATAAATTAGCTGAAAAGTTACCGGCTTTAGTCCGTCGGGTCGAGCGCGAAGGCCGTAAAGTGGTCTGGAGTTCTGATCCTATGCATGGCAATACGGTTAAAGCCAGCAACGACTACAAAACCCGTGACTTTGAAGCGATTTTGCGTGAAATCCGCTATTTCTTTGCGGTGCATCAGGCGGAAGGCACTCATGCCGGTGGTATCCATCTGGAAATGACTGGCGATAACGTCACTGAATGTACAGGTGGCGCTTATGGTTTGTCTGAAAACGATTTAAGCAAGCGTTACACCACTCAGTGTGACCCTCGGTTAAATTCAGATCAGGTGCTGGAACTGGCCTTCCTGATCGCAGATACCCTTCGTGCGGTTCGCAAATAAAAAACCAGCAGCTGAACTCTTGCCTGATCATTCAGCCAGGAGTTCAGCACCTCTGTGTATTGCCATAGTTGGAGCTGGTGCTATCGGCTGTTATTTGGGCACCATGCTCTGCCAGTCTCCTGACTTTGACGTAATGTTTATCGGGCGCGAGAGAATGGCGCTTGAGTCTGCAGCTTATGGTTTAACAGCACAGGACTTGGATGGTGCTTGTTATCAGGTGACATCACCCGTTGTTTACACTGAATTTGAAGCTCTGCGCAGTGCACAGCTGGTGCTGGTGACAGTAAAAGCTTTGGATCTGGAACTCGTACTTACCCAGCTTTCCCGTCATCTGTCGCCAGACTCTCTTGTGGTTGCTATGCAAAACGGCGTGGCTATAGCCCCCTTATATCAGCAGTTTTTAACCCAGACAGTACTTAGAGCCATAGTACCTTTTAACGTAGTAAAAATAAGCCCCGGGTTTTATGCCCGAACCACTGGCGCAGAGATGATCTGGCAACAGACTGAAGATGGGCGAATTCTGGCAGTGCTGAAGCAGTTACAACGTCAGGGGATTCAATCAAAACAGCTGGCCAATATCAAAGCGGCCGAGTTTGGTAAATTGTTGCTGAATCTGAATAACGCTATTAATGCATTGTCAGACATCCCGCTACAACAGCAACTGTTGCAACGGTCTTATCGTGTATTACTGGCAGCTGCTATGCTGGAACTGCTGGATCTATGTCAACGCCTGCAGATAGAAACCTATTCCTATACCTCTGTTCCAAACCGCTGCATTCCATTCTTGCTGAAAATGCCTGACTGGTTATTCAAACGACTGGCTAAAAAAATGCTGGCGATATCACCAGATGCACGTTCGTCAATGTGGGACGATATTCAGGCTGAAAAAGCGACCGAAATCGCCTTTTTAAATGGCGCTGTCGTGACTTTGGCTGAACAACTTGAGCTGGATACTCCGGTGAACAGAGTATTAGTGCAGTTGGTGAAACGCAAAGAGCAGGGCGAACCTATCCGGCTTTGTCCCTTGCATGCAGAACAACTACTGCAAGAGACCCGTGGTACTCGACGCCGTTAGTACTTTTGTCGTTTTAAGCCGGTTTGCGACAAAATTTTCGCCGATATTTCTTCTATTGATAAATGAGTTGAGTTTAAAAACGGAATTTTTTCCTTTTGATACAAGGCTTCTACTTCATCTAATTCCAGTTTGCATTGCCGCAGTGACGCATATTTGCTGCCAGGCCGGCGCTGCTCACGGATTTTACTTAAACGCTCTGGTGTAATAGTCAGGCCAAACAGTTTGTTTTTTTGCTTTTTCAGCTCATCCGGCAGTCGCAACGTATCCATATCTTCCTGTACAAAGGGGTAGTTGGCCGCTTTGATGCCGTACTGTAAGGCCAGATACAAACTGGTAGGCGTTTTTCCGGAACGACTGACGCCCACCAGAATAATGTCGGCTTTGGCATACTCCTTTAAATTCACTCCATCATCGTTGGCCAATGCATAGTTCACCGCATCAATACGGAAATCATAGGTTTTTTCATGAATGCTGTGAGTGCGGTGAGTTTTGGGCATCGCTGCTATGCCTAATTCCTTTTGCATAGGCTCAATAAAGGCATTTAAAAAGTCATAACAGACGCCATCACTGCTGTTTATGATATTTCGCAACTCTTCATCGACAAAAGTTTGGAAAATTAACGGCCGGATACCGGTAGTTTTATAACGATCGTTTATCCGTTGTTTGACTTGTAATGCGATCTGTGCGGTTTCAACAAAAGGAATAGTGACATGGTCAAACTCTGCCGGAAACAGTGACAGTAAAGCATGTCCGAACACTTCGGAGGTAATACCTGTGCCATCAGAGATATAAAAGGCTGTTCTCACAATTTTCTCCTTTTGTCGTTATAAAATTACATTGGAAATTAAGGTTTTATTTCGTCTAACTAGCAGTGTAGAATTGCTTCGCTTTGTGGTTGTCCATGTAAGCTTACATAACCTGCAACAAAAATTGGAGACTTATTGTGCAAGAATTCGTTGTTTGGTACCAGGACCTGGGCATGCACGACGTTCCTCGCGTCGGTGGGAAAAATGCTTCATTGGGTGAAATGATCAGCAACCTGGCAAATGCAGGGGTGCAAGTCCCTGGTGGTTTTGCCACAACTGCTTATGCCTTTAATCAATTTCTTGAACAGAGTGGTCTTAACGAGCGTATTTATCAACTGCTGGATGGCTTAAACGTTGATGATGTAACTGCTCTGGCTAAAGCTGGTGCTCAAATTCGCCAATGGGTGATTGATACTCCTTTTCAGCCTGAATTTGAACAAGCTATTCAAACCTCTTATCAACAGCTGCAACAAGGCTGTGCAGAAGATGTCTCCTTTGCCGTGCGTTCTTCTGCCACAGCAGAAGATATGCCAGACGCTTCCTTTGCAGGCCAACAGGAAACCTTTTTAAACGTTCGTGGTTATGCGCATGTGATTGAAGCCATTAAACACGTTTTTGCGTCACTATTTAACGACCGTGCTATTTCCTACCGTGTGCATCAGGGCTACGACCATCGTGGTGTGGCTTTGTCTGCTGGTGTACAGCGTATGGTGCGCTCAGACTTATCTGCCTCAGGCGTGATGTTCAGTATTGACACTGAATCTGGTTTTGAAGATGTGGTTTTTGTTACCTCGTCTTACGGTTTAGGTGAAATGGTCGTGCAGGGCGCGGTAAACCCTGACGAGTTTTATGTGCATAAGCCGACTGTGGTGGCCGGTCGTCCTGCGGTGGTGCGGCGTAATTTGGGCAGCAAACTGTTACAGATGGTGTACTCAAAAGATCTGAGCCACGGCAAACAGGTCGTTATTGAAGACGTACCCGTCGCGAATCGCCAGAAGTTTTCTTTAACGGACGCTGAAGTGCAGGAGCTGGCAAAACAGGCCATTATCATCGAAAAACACTATGGCCGCGCTATGGATATCGAATGGGCCAAAGATGGTCAGGACGGTAAGTTGTATATAGTTCAGGCTCGTCCTGAAACTGTGCGTAGCCGCGAAGACAGTAATGAAATGGAGCGCTTCCAGCTGCAAGGCACAGCGCCAATCGTGGTTGAAGGTCGCGCCATTGGCCATAAAATTGGTTCAGGCAAAGCCAAAGTGCTGGCCAGCATCGCGGATATGGACCAAATCCAGCCAGGTGATGTGTTAGTCACCGACATGACAGACCCGGACTGGGAACCTATCATGAAACGCGCTTCTGCTATTGTCACCAACCGTGGTGGCCGTACTTGCCATGCCGCTATTATTGCGCGTGAGCTGGGTATTCCGGCTGTGGTGGGTTGTGGTGATGCCACTAAAAAAATCAAAAATGGTCAGGAAGTGACCGTATCCTGTGCCGAAGGTGACACAGGTTTTGTCTACGAAGGTATTTTAGGTTTTGATGTGATGACCTCACGTGTTGACCAGATGCCTGCGCTTAAGATGAAAATCATGATGAACGTGGGTAACCCTGAACGTGCATTTTCCTTTGCTAAGTTACCCCACGCCGGTATTGGTTTGGCTCGTCTGGAATTTATCATCAACCGTATGATTGGTGTGCATCCAAAAGCCTTGCTGAACTTTGATGCTCAAACCGACGAGCTTAAAGCGACCATCAGTCAGATGATGGCCGGTTACAGTTCGCCAGTTGAGTTCTATGTCGGTAAGCTGGTGGAAGGTATTTCGACGCTGGCAGCAGCCTTCTCGCCAGAGCGGGTGATAGTGCGGATGTCCGACTTTAAGTCCAACGAATACGCTAATCTGGTGGGGGGTCGTCAGTATGAACCTCACGAAGAAAACCCTATGATTGGTTTCCGTGGTGCATCACGTTATATCTCTGAAGACTTCCGTGACTGTTTTGCGATGGAATGTGAAGCCTTAAAACGGGTTCGTAATGAGATGGGCTTTACTAATGTTGAAGTGATGATCCCATTCGTCCGTACATTGGAAGAAGCTAAAGCTGTGATTGAACTGCTGGAAGCTCATGGTCTGAAACGCGGTGATAATGGCTTAAAAGTTATTATGATGTGTGAGCTGCCATCGAACTGCTTATTGGCAGAAGAGTTCCTTGAGTACTTTGATGGTTTCTCCATCGGCTCAAACGACTTAACCCAGCTGACTTTAGGTCTGGATCGCGACAGTGGCTTAATTGCTCATCTGTTTGATGAACGTAACCCGGCTATTAAAAAGCTGTTGTCTATGGCGATTCAAACCGCAAAAGCCAAAGGCAAATACGTGGGTATTTGTGGTCAGGGCCCTTCAGATCACGAAGATTTCGCGGCATGGCTGATGGATCAAGGCATCGATTCTGTGTCATTAAACCCTGATACAGTATTGGAAACCTGGCTCTATCTGGCAGAAAAATACGGTCAGTAAGTTGAATTGATTGAACCAAAAGCCAGCTTTGATGCTGGCTTTTTTCTTTCTTAATATGAGCTATTTAATTGATTTTAAAGCGAAGTACTTGGCTTCTTGGCTGCAATACCTTATAAATTAGCTAAGCATAAAAATTAGCCGCTTAAGGCTTACTCACAACGGAGGTCAGCATGAGCGATCCGGTGCTCAAATCCAAAGCCCTTGGTTTGATGTATGGCTTATTGGCAGGAGAGGTTTTAGGCTCCGCCGTTGAAGGTCTTGAGCAAAATGAACGTGAAGAGCGGCTAGGCCTTGATCTGAGTGAAATTTTACTGCAAAACCCCTGGCAGACCTTGTCAGGTCAACCGACCGACAGCGGTGAGCTTGCTGTGTTGCTCTGTCGATTGTTAGCCCATTATGGCGAGTACCAGGAGGACGGGGCCTGGCAAGCTTATGAATACTGGCTCAGAACTGAACCCTTTTCTGTACCAGATGAATTAAAGCGTGCTTTGTTGGGTGAACAGGACGAAGAATCCAGTGCAACCAGTGCTTTAGCTCGCGTAGGAGCTGTGGCTTTGATGGTGCCTTATCATTCCTTGCCTCAGTTAGCGGCCTGGGCTATGGCCGATACCGCATTAACCCATCCCAATATGTTATGCCAACAAGTCAGTGGTTTGTATGTGATGGCACTTGGTCATGTGCTGGAAAACGATTGTAGTGCTGATGAGTTGTACCAATTGATCAAAGACTGGGCGTCACAGCTGAAAGTGGACAAACGCATTATTCGGGTCATTGATCAGGCGTTGTTTATGCCTCCAACTGATGCTGAAATGTGTGATACACCTGTTCTGGTGTGTTTTCAAAACGCTATCTGGCAGCTGTTGTATGCCCAGGATTATCTGGATGGCATGCTGGATACTCTGAAAAGAGGCGGAGATACCGCCAACAATGCGGCAGTAGCCGGCGCTTTACTGGGCGCTTGTTACGGCGTAGCTGAAGTGCCTGAATTGCTGCGAAATGCGATTACGCACTGCAGGCCGCTCAAAGGCCAATTTGGTGTGCGCCAACCCCGGCCTGAGTGCTGCTGGGCCAATGAAGTGGAGTATTTAACAGAGCAGATTTTAACAGGCACAAAAAAACCGGCATAGCAGCCGGTTTATGTACAGGACGTACGGTATGCCGAAAATGCAGGAGCATATTTTCGGCGATGTACAGGACGTACGGTATGCCGGAAATGCAGGAGCATATTTTCGGCGATGTACCACGTTCAACGAGGTCAGCGACTTATTTGCTGTTACGGGTTTCTTCGCAGGACTTTTTGTCCACGCACTCACCATACAGATACAAGCTGTGGTGAGTTAATTTAATACCGTTTTTCTCAGAAATTTCCAGTTGCTTACGTTCGATATCATCATCTTCAAACTCAATGACCTTACCGCAGTTTAAGCACACCAGATGATCGTGGTGATCCATACGGCTTAATTCAAACACCGATTTGCCACCTTCAAAATGATGACGGGACACTATACCTGCATCATCAAATTGGTTTAATACACGGTATACAGTCGCCAGACCAATATCTTCGCCTAATTCCAGCAAAATCTTATACACGTCTTCAGCACTGATATGCTGATGATTAGGATCTTGCAAAATATCGAGGATTTTCACTCGTGGCAGGGTAACTTTGAGGCCTGCTTTACGTAATTCGGTATTATGATCTGACATGGACTGTTCTACTCTTTCTTGAATTTCAAATGATTATAAGGCCATTACCGACAGAAGCAACCTATAAATCTGCCCGCTGATAGCAGCAAAGCGCAGACAAAGGGCAAACAAGACGTTAGAATCTTGCCAAACAGGTCTTACCAGAGGTTCTTATGCGTTGGGCGTTTAATCCGGCCGTGATGCGGCATTTATTAAATTTGTGGCCACCATTTTTTTTCACAGGCATTAAGGTGGTGGAGTTGTCGCAGGACTATAGATGGTGCAAAGTAGAGCTGAAAAACCGGCCCTGGACGCGCAATATCAATAGCAGCCAGTTTGGTGGTTCTATGTTTGCGATGACCGATCCTATTTATCCTCTGATGTTGATGGGGGCTTTGGGCAAAGAATATATGGTGTGGGATAAGCAGGCCGATATTAACTACATCACACCGGGCCGCGGTAAGTTAACTGCTGAATTTTTACTGACGGATAGCGAACTTGAGCACATCAAACAACAAACTGAAGCAGGGGATAAGTTTTTCCCTGATTTTGTCGTGCATGTCAAAGACAGTAAAGGTGAGTTGGTGTGCGAGGTGAAACGTAAAGTATATATTCGGAAAAAGCCTAAATATCGCGATTAGAGATTGCTGCAGCAACAGCGTGGGGGCAGAGTCTATGACTCTGCCCCCTGGTGATCACAAACCTTCCAGCTCTTTTAAGCTCAGTTCATCATAAATCTGTTTACACCATTGTTTGACACGTTGTTCCGTCAGTTCTGGCTGACGGTCTTCGTCTATGCCTAAACCGACAAAATGATCGTTGTCTGCCAGTGCTTTGGAAGCGACAAAGTTGTAGCCTTTGGTTGGCCAGTGACCAACAATGATGGCGCCTTTAGGTTCGATAATGTCGCGTAGGGTGCCCATAGCATCCAGAAAATATTCGGCATAATCTTCCTGATCACCACAGCCAAAAATCGCCACTAACTTGTTGTTAAAGTCGATATGTTCCAGCTCTGGGAAGAAGTCGTCCCAATCACATTGGGCTTCACCGTAATACCAGGTTGGAATGCCTAACAGCAACAAATCATAACCGGCAATTTGTTCTTTTGTGCTTTTGGCAATATCCATCACATCAAACAAATGTTTGCCCAGCTCTTTTTGAATCATTTTTGCGATATGTTCAGTGTTACCTGTATCGCTACCAAAAAATATACCTACAGTTGCCATAACTTTCGCCTTCTACCTGGTCAACGCTTGTTCTAAAACCCATTCTATATAGGCGCTACGTGTCATATTCTGCTGCTCTGCAGACAAACTCAGCTGTTCATACAACTGTTCAGACACTTTGCACTCTATACGCTTTAAACCTTTACTTCGATCGCGTTTGATTTGATTGCGCTTGTTCAGCTTGAGCTGTTCTTCCCGTGGCAAAGGGTTGGTCCTTGGCCGGCCGGGACGTTTTTCATGCGCAAACAAATCTATTGTTGTGCGATCTGTGGCTATTTTAGCCATGTCGCGCACCTCATTTATTCGACAAAATACTCAAAAATCACTTTAGCTAAAAAAGCTGCTGGTGATAAAAACAGCACTAACCACACAAAAATTTTGCCAAAACGAGGGGCGTTACTTTTTTTCAGTACATCCCAAATGGCCATCACAATAAACAGATACAGGGCACCTACACCCAGAAAAAGACCCAGAGTCTCAAACTGCTCAATATTCATAATGACTCATCAGCCCTTAAAAATTGCGCGCACTATAGCACAATTTTATTGGGAATTAATTGCGTTAACTCAATAAAAAGTCTGTGACAATTTTAGCGAAAGCCACAGGTTTTTCGGCGTGTAACCAATGGCCTGTGCCCATAATGACCTTTGCTTTACTCTGTGGAAACAATTGCTGGATCAGGCTTTGATGCTCTGGCAACAGATAATCAGATTCTGCTCCTTTAATAAAAAGCGTTGGGCCTGTGTAGGGGCCTTTGCTTGGCGGAGCCTCTAACAACTGCTGATAATTAGCGATCAGAGCTTTAATATTAAAGCGCCAGCGGAATTGTTCATCTTCTTTATACAAGCTTTTGAGCAAAAACTGCCGTACGCCGGTTTCGGCTATAGACAAAGCCAACTGCTGATCTGCTTGTTGCCTGCTTTGCAAGTTGCTCAGATCGATACTGTCCAGCGCGGACAATATTTCAAGGTGGCGTGGCCTGTTTTGCACTGGCGATATATCGGCCAAAATCAATTTATTCACACGCTGGGGATATCGTAACGCAAACTCCATCGAAATTTTGCCCCCCATCGAATGACCTAATAATGCCACTTGATCCAGACCTAAATGATCGAGAGTATCTTTGATATCCTCTGCCATCAACGCATAGGACATGGTATCTTGCCAGTCAGAGCGACCATGATTACGCATGTCCAGATTGACCACTTGCCATTGCCCGGCCAAAGCGCGGGCAATCACGCCCAGGTTCTCGTAACTACCAAAAAGGCCGTGGATCAATACAATAGCTTGACCTTGGCCTGTGATCTCGGTATGTAATATCATTATTTTTTCCGATTTAACGACCTTATTTACGACATAGTGGCATGGTATCAAAACTGCTGGCTGGCGTCAGCGCTTACCTTTTTGTATACCCAAAGTAATTGGTGTTGCAGGGAGGCGACAAGTGATTGAGACCCCAGGAGCATAGTAGTCCTATGTGACTGGGGCGAAGAGCGCAGTCAACAAAGCTGCAGCTTCAAGTACGAAGGGTATATAATGGCTTCACTTTTAAAAATGCGGAATAACTTCATGAAAACCATCGAAATAGATGACGATCTTTATCAATTTATCGCCAGTCAGACTCAACAGATTGGTGAAAGCGCCTCTGATATTCTGCGCCGTTTACTGATTGTTAGCCTGACAGAAGCGCAAGCTCCGGTAGTACCAGTTGCAAAAAATCCGACTGAAGTACAGGTGAAAGAGGCGACTAAGCCAGAAGTAAAACCAGCAGCACAGGCTGTAGTCGAAAAAACAGCTGCTTCAACTGTTCCTGCAGGTAAATCGGGTTCTGTCTTTGATTTTATTAGCCCACAGGATCTGTCCGCTGAACAAAGCGTTGTAGGACGATTTTTGTTTATTTTATCGGCGTTATCCCGCGCCCACCGTGGTGATTTTGCTCAGGTGCTGGAAATTAAAGGCCGCAACAGATTGTATTTTGGTCAATCTGAGGCGTCTTTACTCGAAGCTGGCAGCAGCACGAATCCAAAACCTATTCCAAACACAGATTTTTGGGTGATCACAAACTCCAACACCACCCGTAAAAAAATGATGCTGACGGAAGTTGCCGGCAAATTAGGTTACAGCTCAGTGGATGTTGAACGGATCCGCGATTTGTTATAAGGAGTGTTTATGTCGTTACATCCGCTGGCAGGGCAAACTGCTCCAGCTGCTATGTTGTCAAATATAGCGCAACTGATGGCCGCCTATTACAGTCTGAAACCAGACGTGACTATTCTCAGTCAGCAAGTCAGTTTTGGCACTTCAGGCCATAGAGGTGGTGCTTTACTAAAGTCCTTTAATGAGCAACACATTCTGGCGATAGTTCAAGCCGTTGCAGAATATCGTAAGCTGCAGGGGTTTAGCGGGCCTTTATTTTTAGGTAAAGACACTCACGCTTTGTCTGAAGCAGCTTTTGTCAGCACATTGCAGGTGCTTATTGCCAATGGCGTAACAACTCATATTCAGCAAGACGGCGGTTTTACACCAACACCTGTGATTTCTCATGCGATTTTGGGCTACAACAAAGGGCGCAGCGCTGATTTAGCTGATGGTCTGATCATTACGCCATCGCATAATCCACCGGAAGATGGGGGTATTAAATACAATCCTCCTCATGGTGGTCCTGCCGATACGGATGCGACAGATTGGATCCAAAAACGGGCGAATGCGTTACTGGCAGCTCAGTTAGCCGGGGTTAAACAGATCAGCTATGAAGAGGCGGTGGCTTCACCTCTCTGTATCAGCATCGACTACGTGCAGCCTTATGTCGATGATTTAGCAAGCGTTATTGATATGGCGGCTATCGCAAAATCTGGTGTTAAAATAGGTGTCGACCCTTTAGGTGGTTCAGGCATCGCGTTTTGGCCTGTGATTGCCAAAACCTATGGTCTGAATATCACAGTAGTGAATGAACGCGTTGATCCGGCGTTTAGCTTTATGCCTTTGGATAAAGACGGCAAAATCCGTATGGATTGCTCCTCTGCTTATGCGATGGCGAATTTGATCCAGCTTAAAGATCAGTTTGATGTTGCCATAGGCAATGACCCTGATTTTGACCGGCACGGCATAGTGACCCGCAGTGGTGGCCTGATGAATCCAAACCACTATCTGGCTGTGGCTATTAACTATTTATTAAGCAACAGACCTTTATGGTCAACCGACTTAGCTATAGGTAAAACACTGGTCTCTTCAGCCTTAATTGACAGAGTCACCGAAGGGCGTGGCCGTAAAGTGTATGAAGTCCCAGTGGGCTTTAAATGGTTTGTTGAGGGTCTGCACCAAGGTACGGTGGCTTTTGGCGGTGAGGAAAGTGCAGGTGCCAGTTTCCTGCGCTTTGATGGCACTGTTTGGTCGACCGATAAAGATGGTTTTATTCTGGGATTACTGGCGGCAGAAATGTTGGCAAAAACCGGCGTTGACCCTTATCAGCAGTATCAGGCACTGACCAAAGAGTTTGGATCACCTTTATATCGCCGTCTGGATGCAGCTGCTTCAGCAGAGCAAAAAGCTGCACTGAAAAATCTGGATGTCAGCAGTGTTAAACAGACAGTTTTGGCAGGGGATCCTATACTTGCAGTGCTTACAAAAGCACCAGGTAATGGTGCCAGTATTGGTGGTGTGAAGGTCGTTACGAAAAACGGCTGGTTCGCCGCACGGCCCTCTGGTACAGAAAATAGCTACAAAATTTATTTAGAAAGTTTTGTCGATCAAAACCATTTAATGCAGCTTGAATCTGACGCCAAAGCCTTTGTGGCCGCGGTGTTCACCGCAATTTAAGCACCTGAAACAGCCTGTTATCGTGTTGTAATAAAATTACGACAACAGGCTTTATTTTTGCTAATTCTTGACTATTGTCCGCCGTTTTTGTAATTTTTCTACAACTACAGTGATAAAAAAAAGCGGCTCACCGCTCATCAAACCGGGATTTGGCAATGAAAAAAACGACTTCAAAGGCAACAGCTTCAGTGGCTATTGCGGACCTTCCGAGCACGGAAGAACTAAAAAATAATATTATTAAACACTTGCACGGTAGCCTTGGCACAGATGTAAATAAGGCCAGTCCACAAGCCTGGTGGCGAGCTACCTGTGCTGCAGTCAACGAATATGTATACGATGGTCTGCGTAACACTCAGCGTACTCACTACCAGCAAAACACCCGCGCTGTGCATTATTTCAGTCTTGAATATTTAATGGGCCGTTTGTTCAGCAACAATCTGCACAACCTTGGTGTGTACGACGCAGCTAAAACTGCGTTGGCAGAACTTGGCTTAAATATCGCTGATCTGGAAGACCAGGAAGAAGATATGGCCCTGGGTAACGGCGGTTTAGGCCGTTTAGCTGCCTGTTTTATTGACTCGATGGCAACCTTAAATTACCCGGCCATTGGTTATGGTATTCACTACGAAAACGGCCTGTTTAAACAGGAGTTCTCGGATGGTCGTCAAATTGAGCGTCCGGACAGTTGGCGTGAATATGGCAACCCGTGGGAGATTTGCCGCCCTGAATCTATTCAGGAAATTTCTGTCTACGGTTACGTAGAAACCACCTACGACCTGCAAGGCAAAATGAAAAAAGTCTGGCACCCAGGCCGCATTATCAAAGGCGTGCCTTGGGATATTCCTGTTGTTGGTTATCAGGGCAGTTCAGTCAACGTATTACGCTTATGGGAAAGCCGTGCCAGTGACTTCTTCAACTGGGACGTATTTAACTCAGGTGGTTACATTGATGCGGCGCGTCAGAACATCGAAGCTGAGACTATCTCTAAAGTACTGTATCCAAACGATGAAACAGACGCAGGTAAGGAATTACGCTTAATTCAGCAGTATTTCTTCTGCTCTTGTTCACTGAAAGACATTATCCGTCGTTACAAACGTGCTAATGGCGATGACTGGAGCAAATTCCCTGAACAAGTAGCCATTCAACTGAACGATACGCACCCGGCTGTGGCTATTCCGGAGCTGATGCGTATTCTGGTTGACCGCGCTGAAATGAGCTGGGATGAAGCCTGGAATATTTGTCAGAACGTATTCGCTTACACCAACCACACCTTGTTACCGGAAGCGTTGGAAAAATGGTCGGTGCGTTTATTTGAAAAAGTATTACCACGCCATTTAGAAATCATTTACGAAATTAACCGTCGTTTCCTGGTCGAGCAGGTTGATGTGTTGTGGCCTGGCGATAACGACAAAAAGCGTAAACTGTCCATTATTGAAGAGAGCCATGAGCCTATGGTGCGCATGGGGCACTTGTCTGTGGTCGGCTCGTTCCGTGTTAATGGTGTGGCCGAAATTCACTCTGAGTTGGTGAAATCAGATTTATTCCCGGAAATGGTTGCATTATGGCCGGATAAATTTACCAACGTCACCAACGGTGTGACCCCACGCCGCTGGTTAAAAGCCTGTAACCCACGTTTAGCCAAGTTACTGGACCAAACTATTGGTGATGAATGGCCACGTGACTTAAAACAGCTGAATAAATTTGCTGCTTTTGCTGATGATCCGGCCATTCAGGATGCCTTTATGGCCATCAAACAGCAAAATAAAGCTGATTTAGCGACAGTAGTGAAGAAACTGACCAATATCAGTATTGACCCTCATGCTATTTTTGATATTCAAATCAAACGTTTGCATGAATACAAACGTCAGCATCTGAACCTGTTGCATATTCTGGCCTTGTACCGCCGTATTCTGCAAAACCCGGATTACGATATGGTGCCACGTGTATTCTTGTTTGGTGCGAAAGCAGCTCCGGGTTACAAGCTGGCCAAAGAAATTATTTACGCCATCAATAAAGTGGCTGAGAAGATCAACAACGACAAGCGCGTGAAAAACCGTCTGAAAGTGGTCTTTATGCCAAACTACCGTGTCACATTAGCGGAGAAAATGATCCCGGCTGCTGACGTGTCAGAGCAAATCTCTACCGCAGGTAAAGAAGCTTCTGGTACAGGTAATATGAAACTGGCGTTAAACGGTGCTATCACTGTAGGTACGCTGGATGGTGCAAACATTGAGATCGCTGAGGAAGTAGGGCCGGATAATATTTCTATCTTCGGTTTAACAGTCGATGAAGTAAAAGCTCTGCAAGCCAAAGGCTACCATAGCTGGGATTATTATTATCAGGATGCTGAAATCAAAGCCATTCTGGACTGGCTGGAAACGGATTACTTCACGCCGGGTAAACCAGGTGAATTGTCTGCCATTAAACGCAGCCTGCTTGAAGGCGGCGATCCATACTTAGTACTGGCCGATTTCCAGTCGTATGTGAAAGCACAAGAGAAGGTCGATGCCTGGTACCGTGATCCGGCTGGCTGGGCGAAAAAAGCCATTCTGAACACAGCGCTGATGGGGAAATTTACCTCAGACCGTTCTATTGAAGACTATGTAGAAAAAGTCTGGAAACTGGATCCTTGTAAGATCACTCAGCAATAAAAACTGTTTGCAGAGAATAAAAGCCCGGTTTTCCGGGCTTTTTTACGAAACAGCAAAGCTGTTATTCAAATAAACCAAGCACACGCAGAGTTTCATTAATAAAAATGGCTGCCTGATCGGCTTGACTGATGGTTGCTGCACACTCGCCGGTCGTACTGTCGCTATACCAACCAAACTGCGGATGGTTTCCTCCGGTGATTTCAAGGTAAGTCGTGGTAGCTGAAGGCAAGTTATCTGTCGAATTATCAATGTCTTCTAAAGTCGTCTGGCAATCATTGGTACCGTAAATACTGCTGACTATTGTGGTGCTCGCAGCGATGGATGTGGTGTCTTGTGGATAGGATGCCAACAATACCAGGCCATCTTCAGGGTTATCTACTATGTATTCAACCGCTGCTACACCACCTACTGAGTGTCCACCTACGACAAAGGCCGAACAGTGGGCAATGGCATGAGTATCCTTTTTAGCGTCATCAGCCGCATCTATTTCCAACAGCGCGAATCCCACTGGTACTTTCAAAATAAAGCTGATATAACCGGCTTCAGCTAAGGCTCTGGTATAAGGAGCATAGGCATAGGGACTGATGAAACCACCAGGGTAAAAGGCAAAGCAAACGGATTTACGCGCCGCACTTTCTATGGGTAAAAAGCGAATGTAGTCCCACTTATCATCGACCTGGACTGCACTGTCGGTCTCCATAGCAGTCCAGGCTTCATTCAACACAGTTCCTTGACCTCCTGCGAACACACCACAGGATGCCACCAGCAAGGTTACAGCACTTAACAACGTTGTTATTTTCATTTTTACCTCCAATGTTAGTGAATTGCACATGCACAAGATGTACAAATAATAAGCTACATTAGCAATAATGATATAACAACATATCTTTATTGGTTGAAGTAAAATTAGTTATAGTTAGTTACAAATCAACGCGTAGTATCTGTTCCTGCGGTGTTGTAATTCGAAATTGTTGCCCCAATTACATTAAGAAGCCTGATTGAGGCGTTTTAGAAGAGAATGAACAGATGAATTTTCAACAGCAAACCCAACAATGGCAGGCCTTATTCCGTCAGAAACAGCAGGGTAGTTTACTCAGTCGTATACTGATGTGGCTGGTTGCTGGCATTATGTTGGTGTTTGCAATGGGTGTATTGCTTTTTGTGTTGATGCTGAGCTGGTTACTTATTCCGGTGTTTTTATACAAAAGACATCAGCTACGCAAACAAGGTAAGTCGTTTTTCCAACAAGCACAGCAACACCAACAAAGCCGTTCGTCAGAAGGTACTGGCCGGGTGATTGAAGGCGAAGTTTGGGAACGTAAAAGCGACAACTAAGCGGCTCAGCCACAAATACAAGCAAAGCAGGGCATATTGGAAAGGCTGTAATTTTTTTCTAGCGCCCTGACCATCTATCCTGCGCTTTGGTATACTCGGCCCAGTTCTAAATCTGGTGCGTCTTATGATCCCGAAGTTAACTGCGACAGAAACACTTAATCCAGCGGTACAAGCTTATATCACAGCGTTAACAGCTGCTGGTTTTGCTGGCGACATTGAAGTTAGTTACGCCAGCCGCTTAGCCGTTGCCACAGACAACAGTGTCTATCAACAGCTGCCTTCTGCTGTGTTATTGCCTAAATCAGCTGCCGATATACAGCTGATTTGTTCTTTGGCTCAGACTGTTAGTTTTAGCGATATCAAATTCACGCCACGAGGCGGTGGTACCGGCACCAACGGCCAGGCCTTAACCTCTGCAGTGGTGGTCGATTTATCCCGCCATATGCGTGACATCATTGAAATTAATGTCGAAGAGCGTTGGGTGCGGGTGCAGGCTGGTGTGATTAAAGATCAGCTAAACGCTTTTTTAAAATCCTATGGCTTTTTCTTTTCTCCGGATTTATCCACTTCAAACCGCGCCACAATTGGGGGCATGATCAACACCGATGCTTCAGGTCAGGGCTCTTTGGTGTACGGTAAAACCAGTGATCATGTGTTATCCCTCGATACTGTGCTGATAGACGGCACGCCGCTGCATACTCATGTCATGCCGATAGCTCAGGCAGAGCAGCTGGCTGAGCGCCAGGATAGCATTGGCCGGGTCTATCGTCAGGTGCTCTCCAGTTGCCGCGATTTCCGTGCTGATATTTTAAAAACCTTTCCGCGTTTAAACCGCTTTTTAACAGGTTATGACTTAGAGCATGTGTTTAACGAGGATTTAACTCAGTTTGATTTATCCCGTGTTATTACAGGCTCTGAAGGTTCTTTGGGTTTTGTGGTTGAGGCCAAACTCAATATCACGCCTATAGCCAAATACAAATGTCTGGTCAATGTAAAGTACGACAGCTTTGAAAGTGCGCTTAGAAATGCGCCTTTTTTGGTAGCAGCTCAGGCGACGTCTGTGGAAACTGTCGACAGCAAAGTGCTGGATTTAGCCCGTAACGACATCATTTGGCATCAGGTCAAAGACTTTATTGAAGATGTGCCAGGCAAAACCATGCTTGGCCTGAATATGGTCGAATACAATGCTGAAGACGAAGCGGATATGGCGCAAAAAGTTCAGCAGTTAGAAGCACGGCTGCAACAGTCGGTTCAAAATGGCGAGTCTGGCATCATTGGTTATCAGCTGACTTATGATAACAACGCCATCACCCAGATTTACGCGATGCGCAAAAAGGCGGTAGGCCTGTTGGGCAACGCCAAAGGCAGCAAAAAACCTATTCCTTTTACGGAAGATACTGCAGTTCCTCCTGAAAATCTGGCTGATTTTATTATGGAATTCCGCGCTTTACTCGACAGCCATGGTCTGGCCTATGGCATGTTTGGTCATGTCGATGCCGGTGTGCTGCATGTGCGTCCAGCTTTGGATATGTGTGACCCGGAGCAGGAAAAACAGTTACGCGTTATCTCCGATCAGGTGGTCAAACTGACCGCTAAATACGGCGGTTTGATGTGGGGCGAGCATGGCAAAGGCTATCGCAGTGAATATGGCCCGGAGTTTTTTGGCGAGGCGTTATTTACCGAGCTGCGTAAAATCAAAACGGCTTTTGACCCCTTTAACCGCGTCAACCCTGGCAAAATTTGTACGCCTATCGACAGCAGCGAACAGCTGGTTAGTGTTGATGATGTCAAACGTGGCTTTTACGACAGGCAAATTCCTGTTGTCGTAAAAGAGAGTTTTGACAGTAGCTTAAACTGCAACGGCAATGGTCTTTGTTTTAACTACGAAGAAAATTCGCCTATGTGTCCGTCCAGTAAAGTCACCAAAGACAGACGGCACAGCCCTAAAGGCAGAGCAGGTTTAATGCGTGAATGGCTGCGTCTGATGAGCAATCAGGGCGTGGATGTATTGGCGCAGGAGCAAGAGCTGCTGAATAAATCTCAGACGCTGTCTGGTGTAGTTGCCAAAATCAAAAACAGCTGGCAGAAAAAGCAGGGCCAGTATGATTTCTCCCATGAAGTGATGGAGGCAATGGAAGGCTGTTTGGCCTGTAAAGCCTGTGCCGGCCAGTGCCCAATCAAAGTGGATGTGCCATCATTCCGTGCTCGTTTTATTCAGCTGTATCACAGCCGTTATTTACGTCCGGCCAAAGATTATCTGGTCGGAAATATTGAGCGTTCGGCACCACTCTTAGCCAGCATGCCAAAAATGGTCAATTTTTTCCTGCAGCAAGGCTGGATGGCAAGCCTGCTGAAAAAGACAGTCGGTTATGTTGATACACCGCAGTTATCAGTTCCCACCTTAAAGCAAAGAGTCGGGGGTAACTACAGCTTTGATTTAACAGCGCTGCAAGCTTTGCCAGAGGCAGAAAAACAAAAGTTGGTGCTGTTAGTGCAGGACCCTTTTACCAGCTTCTACGAAGCGGATTTAGTGGCTGACGCGCTGAGGCTGATAGAAAAACTGGGGTTTAGGCCTGTGTTGTTGCCGTTTTTACCAAACGGTAAACCGCAGCACGTTAAAGGCTTCTTACGCGATTTTGCTAAAACAGCAAAAACAGCCTCTGATTTTTTAAATCAGGTGGCCGCTTTAGGAGCGCCATTACTGGGTTTGGATGCTTCTTTAGTACTGGTGTATCGCGACGAGTATGTCAAAACCTTAGGCAATCAACGTGGCGATTATCAGGTGGCTTTATTTCATGAATGGCTGGTGAAACAAGACTTGCCTGCTATTCAGACCCAGCAGAGTTTTAGTTTACTGGCGCACTGCACTGAAAAAACGGCGCTGCCGGCAACTGAACATCAGTGGAAGCAGATTTATGCCAAAGCCGGGTTAGAACTCAAAGCAGTGTCTGTCGGCTGCTGCGGTATGGCCGGTACTTATGGCCATGAAGCACAAAATTTTGCTAACAGCAAAACTCTGTACGAGATGAGCTGGCAACAACCTGTGCAAAACACCGGCGCCGATCAGGTGTTAGTAACAGGGTTTTCCTGTCGTAGTCAGGTAAAACGTTTAGAGGGCGTTAAACCTAAACATCCGTTGCAACAATTGCTACAGTTGCTCTAAGAGAGCCAGTTCAGGGAAGGATACTATGGAGCAAGGAATTCAAATTCGGGAAGCAACGCCAATAGATATAGATGCTATGCACAAGGTTCGTTTAGCTGTGCGTGAAAACCGATTGTCCAGACCTGACCGTATTACACCAAAGGATTATCTCGATGCGCAGGACAAACTTGGCAAAACCTGGCTGATTGAAACTGAACAGCAAGTCGTTGCTTTTGCTACAGGTTATCGTGATGGCAGTATCTGGGCATTGTTTGTAGACCCTGGCCATGAAGGTCAGGGTTATGCGAAGGCCTTGCATCAGCATATGATCAATTGGTTATGGTCATTAGGTCATCAACACCTCTCGCTGACTACCGAGCCTAACACCAGAGCGGAAGCATTTTATCTGGCTCAGGGCTGGTGCGCAAAAGGGCTCACTTCAGACGGCGAAGTCCGTTTTGAATTGCGACGTGATCCACGGCCAGACTGAACTTTCTTCTGAGTAACTGTCTTAAATCACAAGAATTGTCTCTTCAGTTCGTAAAAGGATGAATGTATGAAGGCGTTAAAATGGGTACTGGCAGGTGTGGCCGGATTGATCATAGTCGCTGCCTTTTATCTGCTGGTGGTATTTGATTTAAATGACTTTAAAGCGGAAATCACCACCAAGGTAGAGCAACAAACCGGGCGAGAACTGCAGATAGCAGGGGATATTGGCTGGACTATTTACCCTAGTCTTGGGGTGTCACTGACCGATGTAAAATTATCGAATCCAAAGGGTTTTGCGCCAGAGCAAATGCTGGAAGTGTCCGAATTGACGGCCGCCGTAGTCTTGATGCCATTGTTTAATAAGGATTTGCAAATTCAGCAGCTGCATTTAGACGGCGTCACTGCCAATCTGGTGACTCGTAAAGACGGCAGTTCCAGTATGGATGGTCTGACCGCAAATAAAAGCGCTGCTCCCACAGAAACTGGACCTGCGACCAGCCAACAACTGCAATTGCAGGATCTATCTATTAGCAACCTGCAATTAAATCTGTTGAGTGAAGGTAGTCCAGACCAGCGATTAAGCTTGAAATCACTCAAATTAAGTGATTTTAAAGCCAATGAATGGGCTCCATTGGATTTTGAATTGGTCGTGCTGTCTGGCCAAACCCAGCTGGATGTCAAAGGTTCTGCGCAATTGCAATTGAGTGAAAATAATCAGTTAGTGCAGCTTAAAGACTTTGTCGTAGAGACTGACTTTACGGGTGTCCCGGTCAAACAGCTCTCTCTAGAGACAGAGTTAAAACTGGCTCTGGATAAAAAACAGCTGGAGTGGCAGTGGAAAAAGTTACAACTGGATGAGATCAAAGGTTCAGGCCAACTGTCAGTGAACTACGCTAAACAAGCGGTGATTAAACTGGATCTGCAGCTGGATGAAGTAGATACCGCCTCTTACATCGGTGAAAACAGTGCAGAGCAGGCAGGTACAACAGCACAGCAAAACAGTGCAGAGCCTGATTTATCAGCGCTGCGCCAATTTGATCTGGATTTAAAGCTGGCAGTGAAGACATTAAAAGCTGCGGGCCTGCAGACAGAAAACCTGCAATTGGCGTTGACCAATAAATCAGGGCTGGTTCAAATTCAAAACGCCAGCGCAGATTTATATCAAGGCAAACTGGTAGCCAAAGCGACTCTGGATGCGCGTAAAACACCAGTCAGCTATAGCTTTAACAAACAGCTGTCCGGCCTGGCGCTGCGGCCAATGCTGACAGATGCTGCTGATATAGATTTGTTAAGCGGTACAGCAAAACTGACTATCGAAGGCAAAGGTCATAGTTTGTTACCGGAGCAAATCAAGAAAAACCTACTGGCAACCGGCAGCTTTGAAGTGACAGATGGTTCTTTGTATGGTGTTAATGTTGCGCAAATGATCCGTAATGCCAAAGCCACATTAAAAAATGAGACCCAGGCTGGTGATGATTCAGAGCAAAAAACCGATTTCTCCAGCTTAACCGGCAGCTTTAACCTGACTGACGCTGTGCTGACAAATCCTGACTTGAAAATGGCGGCGCCATTATTACGGCTTGCCGGCAAAGGCTCAGCCAACTTACTCAGCGAAGAGCTGGATTATCAGCTAAGTACGGCATTGGTAAATACGTCAAAAGGTCAGGGCGGTAAAGAAAAGGATGATCTGGCAGGTGTTGAGATCCCTCTTAAAATCAGCGGTACTTTGCAAAAACCTAAGTATTCACTGGATACCAAAGCTTTATTGGAAGGTCAGCTGAAAGATAAAGTCGAAACCCAAAAAGAGAAGCTGAAAAACAAACTGCTGGAAAAACTCGGCGGGCTTTAGCTGTCTCACATGGTTTAATGCATAAAAAAACGGAGCTTATTAAAGCTCCGTTTTTTACATCTAATTCAAACTTAGAATGCAGAAGTATCCTGGAATAAACCCACTTTCAGCTCTTTGGCTGTGTAGATCTCACGACCATCCACACTGACAGAACCTTCAGCAATACCCATAAACAATTTACGTTTAATCACGCGGGTCATATCAATGCGATAGGTCACTTTTTTTGCTGTTGGCAGAATTTGGCCTGTGAATTTCACTTCGCCCACACCTAAAGCACGGCCTTTGCCTGGACCGCCAGCCCAGCCAAGGAAAAAACCTACCAACTGCCACATAGCGTCCAAACCTAAACAACCTGGCATCACCGGGTCGCCTTTGAAGTGACAATCAAAAAACCACAGTTCAGGGTTGATATCAAATTCAGCGATAATTTCCCCTTTGCCGTATTTACCACCTTCTTCCGAAATATGGACGACACGGTCAATCATCAGCATATTATCGACAGGCAACTGACTGTTACCTTCGCCAAATAATTCCCCACGGCCACAGGCCACTAAATCTTGTTTTGTAAAGCTATTCTTAGTCATGTATGTTAGATCCATCATCAAGGCTGGGCCACTTTAGCGAACACTTGTAAGCTAAACAAGTCCGATTAGTCAAGCTGACCCTCTTTCACCAATTTAACAGCATAAGATAGAAGCATTATGACGGAACAAGAAAAAAAAAGAATTTCAAATGCTGAAAAACAACAGCGTTACAGAGAACGGCAAAAAGTATCTGGAAAAAGGGAACTGCGTGGTTATTTAACCCCTGAAGCTTTAGCCTGTTATCAGGAAATTCAACAAAAAACCGAGTGGAATGACAGTGTGTTGCTCAGCAATGCGATACGACTAATGTATGCCGCTCACAAGCTTGGACAAATTGGTTTACTGAATGGTTGGCTTACCGAACATAAAAAATAAGGCCAGCTTAACGCGCGCTGCGTATTGCTTTATAATGCCGCCACTTTTTGCTGTTACAGCGCCATCCGGAATTACCTTATGATTTTATTTGTCCGCGACTTAACCGTCATCGATTTTTCTTACCTTTGCCAGCAACGTGGTTTGCTTGGCGAAAGTTATATTGTTGATGTGGAGTTGCATGGGGATTTGGATCAAACCTCAATGGTGTTTGATTTTGGTCTGGTGAAAAAAGTCATAAAAAAAGCCATTGATCAGTTGGTTGATCATAAGCTGGCTATTCCGGCTTTAAGCCCAGCCACACAGCTGCTCAGCGGTGAAGTAGAGCAGGTGTTATTTAGCTCAGCCAAAGGGCTGTTGCAAATTGCATCCCCAGCTGAAGCCTTTGCCGTTATTCAGGCTGAAAAAATTGATATGGCCTCTGTCACCGAATTTTTGACCGAACAAGTTAAACCCCTGTTGCCTGACAATGTAGCCAAACTGGTATTTCAGCTGCGTACTGAACAGGTCAGTGGTTTTTCTTACCATTACACTCATGGTCTGAAAAAACATGACGGCAACTGCCAGCGTATCGCCCATGGTCATCGTTCTACCATTCAGATTTTTGATAACGGCATGTTGTCACCTAAATTAGGCAAATACTGGAGTGAACGTTGGGAAGATATTTATCTGGCAACAGCTGAAGATCAGATTGAAGCTTCCGCCTTACGTTATCTGAAGGCTGAAGCAGGAGCGCTTAATTTTGCCTATAGCTCAGCTCAGGGCTATTTTGAAATCTCTTTGCCAGCAACAACCTGCGAAGTGGTGCCTTGTGATACCACAGTGGAGTGTTTAGCAGACTACATTGCAGCTAGCGTGAAAGAGTCACACCAGCTTAGCGCAGTAAAAGTGGTTGCCTTTGAAGGTGTGGGTAAAGGCGCTATTGCTTTTGCTTAATATTTTTTTGTTAAGTCAGGAGGTTAGACTTTATACTCTGACCTCCTGTTGTTACTGAACCAGATCCGATAAAGGTAGCTGCGTTTTAGCCAAAGCCCGCTGATACAACCAGGCAAAGCTGGCAGCATTGTCGCGTGGGAATTCGAGCTGCACTGGTGGCTTTGCTTGCGCACCATCTGCAACTACAAAACTAAAGCTGTAAAAAGGCGCCATGCCCATCCGAAGGTCCGTCAGCAACACTTCATTGCCTTTTTGTTCCAACTGATAAAAACCATGACTAAACCAGGCTAAACGCGCCACAGCCGGGTTATCTTTCCATTGTTCAATCAAGGTCTTATCCCGCGTAAAACTGCGCCACTGCATGGGTGTTGAACCATCCAGTAACGAATAATAGCCTTCCAGATACTCGCCATCCCTGATCACTACAGCGCGCCATAACAAGGTATTAAATGGCGTTGCTGTGACTAAAAACTTATCCGTTTTCTGATCTACATCTGCCAATTGTTGTTCTACTTTTGTGTAAGCCCATTGCTGCGCTACTAAACCAAACAGCAGATAAGCGCTACTCAAAGCTAAACCAGCACTGTTCCAACTTAGTTTTTTGTTAAAAAGCGCGATGCCAGTGCCCACCAATAACGGCAGGGTGTACAAAGGGTCAATAACAAAAACACTGCCCGTGCCAAAAGGATAATCACTAAAAGGCAAAGCCAGCTGAGTGCCATAGATGGTTAGAGTATCGAGCAGCGGATGGGTGAGCAGCACCAACCATATCGCCAGCAAACTCTGTTTAAACAGCGCTGGGATCCTCAGTAATTTCACCCACAGCCATGCAAAAAGCGGCGACACTAAACTTAAGTAAAATAACGAATGGCTTTCAGTGCGGTGCAAGGTCATATCGCTGATTGGATCGCCATGTGAAATCAACACATCCAAATCGGGCAGGGTACCAAACACTGCACCTGCAGCAGCTGCTTGCCAAAGCTTTATTTGTTTGTTCCGTATAGGTTTGTGAAAAGCCGCGACGCTGACGGCTGCGCCAAGCGCTATTTGTGACAACGAATCCATTTTATTCCTGTATGTTTCCAAGCCATGCTGCAGCTTTTTGCTGATCAACAAGCTGTAAATAAGTCAAAGTCTCAAGAGCAAGTTCTACCGGCATCGACAGCTGTACCAAGCGTTGTTTACGAAATACATGCAGGGTAAGTACGCTGCCAATCTTACTTTGGTTGAGCTGTCGCCAGAAGTTTTGCTCTGTGGCCTTGACTGCGTTGATAGCAATCAGCTGATCCTGTGCCATTAAGCCTGCTTTATATGCAACAGAGTTCAGCGGCACATTGGCTATTTTTAAGCCTTCCGTTGAGGCGTTAAAAGCCGCACCAAAAGCCCGTACCTGATAAGCAGGAGCTTTGCTGCCTGACAGGTCTTTGCTGTGTTCTTGCTGGCGTTTGACTGTACTTACACCAAGAAGCGGCAGGAGTTCTGCCAAAGGTAATGCAGAAGTGCCATGCACCCAGCTGTATAATTGGCTGGCGATGTCTTTACCTGCATAGTCTGAACAGAGTTGTATAAATTGCTGTTCAGAGCTGCCCAGAGCTGGCTCACCATAACTGCGCCACGCTAACTGCATTAAAGCATCCAGAGTTTTGCCTTTACTGCGCAATAACGCATCCAGACACAATGCAATCAGGCTGCCTTTGGTGTAATAGCTGACCACGGCATTGACGGCATTTTCATCTTGTTTGTAGTACTTAGTCCAGGCGTTAAAGCTGCTGTCAGCCACAGATTGCACGTACTCAGAAGGGCTTAATTGCACTCTATTGATGGTCTTTTCCAATGCCGCAAAGTACTGGTCCTGTGTTAGCAGGCCACAACGAACCAAAGCCAAATCATCGTAGTAAGAGGTAAAGCCTTCGTATAACCACAGCTGGCTGGTGTATTGCTCTGTGTTTAATCGGTAAGGTAAAAATTGAGCTGGTTTAGCGCGTTTCACCCACCAGGTATGAAAATACTCGTGACTGCACAAGCCGAGTAAATTTTGATAATCGGCTGTGCTTTCATCCGGACGTTCCGGGTTAGGTAAGTCCTGATGCGTCAAGAGTAATAAGGTCGAATTATGATGCTCAAGCCCGCCATAACCAGCATCTGTTACCCAACATAAAAACCAATACTGATTTAAATCGGCGGGCAGCCCACCAAACACCTGTTGCTGTTGTTGGCAGATGCGTTGCAGCTCTGCTTTGAAACGTTCCAGATCAACCTGCTCATGGCCTGCCAGCACCAGATAATGGGGCACACCACAGACATCAAACTCGGCAATATCCAGTTTGCCCAACATCAAAGGGGTATCAATTAGTTGCTGATAGTTATCGGCATGATATAAACCACAGTGCAGTGGTTGAGTGGTGCGGCCTCTGGTTAAGCCCGTCGCCACTTGCCAGTCTAAAAATTCAGGTGCTATTACATTCAAAGTCACAGGCGCCGATTCCATGCCTTTGACTTCAAGACACAAAGCCGCCGGATTTAAAATAGCCAGTTGATCGTCCAGATAACAGCCTCGCACCGACAAATCAAAGGCATAGACTTTATAGCGCAGGGTCAGCGCCTGCTGATTGTGATTCAGTTGCCAGCTTTGTTTATCCAGCTGCAACAAAGTTAAAGCGCCAGCATCATCAAAAGCTTCTATGGAATGCAGATGTTTGGCAAAATCACGCACCATATAGCTGCCCGGGATCCAGGCAGGCAGACTTAACTGAATGCTGTCGCTGCTCTGTGGTGTAAAACGAAGTTCAACTGCAACCAGATGTGCGGTAATGTCAGTAATACTAAGCTGGTAAGCCAATAGCGTCATACCCTATACTCCCGAAAGTGATGTGTGCATTATTTTATAAGGATCTTTTGATGGCTCAAGAAACTATTTTCAGCAAAATCATTCGCCGTGAAATTCCGGCCGACATTTTATACCAGGACGACTTAGTGACGGCTTTTCGCGATATCAATCCACGGGCACCCACTCATATCCTGATTGTCCCTAATGTATTAATTCCTACAGTAAACGATGTAGAGCCTGAACACGAGCTGGCTTTGGGCCGTTTATTTACTGTGGCACGCAAACTGGCTGCAGACGCCGGCATCGCTGAAAACGGTTACCGTTTGATCATGAACTGCAACCAGCACGGTGGCCAGGAAGTTTATCATATCCATATGCATCTGGTAGGCGGCAAAGCCTTAGGGGCTATGGTGGCGCGCTGAACCATTTTTGTCTGCTAAAACCCGGTCATTGTCTTGCAATTGCCGGGGAAACTTCTAAAATTCGCGCCTTAATTTTATGTCGGAGATCCATATGACTGACGAAGCTTTACTTGCTAAACGTATTGAATACGCTGTGACCCGGGTCACAAAAACGGTATTTCCTGGCCGGACTAATCATCACAATACCTTGTTTGGTGGAGAAGCTTTAGCCTGGATGGATGAGGCTGCTTTTATTGCTGCGACCCGTTTTTGTCGTAAACCTCTTGTCACTGTCTGTTCTGATCGGGTGGATTTTAAAGAATCTATTCCGGCTGGTTCTATTATCGAACTGGTTGCCCGCATTGAGCATGTAGGCCGCACCAGTATTAAAGTGAACGTGGATATTTTTGTTGAAACTATGTTTGATGACGATCAACACAAGGCCATATCGGGTAACTTTACTTTTGTAGCTTTAGGACCAGATCGCAAACCAGTCCCTGTATTAGGCTGATCTTGAGCTTTTGCTGGCTCAGCAGTAGAGTGGGGTTATCCTGTACTGACGCTGAGCCAGATAAAACATGAAAACTATCCACCAGTGGTTTGCCGAATACAGCGTCAGCCATCAAAACCCAACCAATAAATTGATCCATTGGTTTGCAGTGCCCGTGATTTATTTCACTGTTTTTGGCCTGCTATGGCAAATCCCAATGCCTTTTAGCCTGTTTGCAGAACAACAGATCACCTGGCCCTTATTGCTTGCTATGCCGGCGCTGGTGTTTTATTTCAGCTTGTCTTTTGCTATTGGCGTAGGTATGACTGTATTTACCGCATTGGTGGTGATGCTTATTCGCGTGTATGAGCAAAACTTCAGTCTGGATATATGGTTAGTATCCTTGCTGTTATTTGTGGTGATGTGGGTGTTTCAGTTTATTGGCCACAAAATTGAAGGGAAAAAACCATCGTTTTTTCAGGATTTGCAATTTTTACTGATAGGGCCAGCCTGGCTGATGGGCTTTATCCTGAAAAAACTAAAGATCAACTATTAGCTTCAAGTACGTAGGGTATTGCGACTAATGGAGAGCTACCCGAGTCTAATCCCCAAAGCAAAGCTCTCCAAGCTCTGGTTGCTGAGATACAATAGAGGTAAGAGCAGATCGAGTTGTAACCATTTTGCAAAAATTTTTTGAAGACCGTCATCGCCTGTTTTGGCTGCTGCACACCTTAGGTTGGGTGGGTTTTGCGCTAATCAGTTATTTAGGTTCCTTGTTTCAGGAAATGCGCAGCGCCTACTGGATAGTAGTGGCTCTGGATGCTTATGCTGGCTGGCTGCTGACTATTCCGCTGCGCTATGCCTTCCAGAGAGTCTGGCACTGGGAACCCTGGAAGATGCTATTGAGCGCACTGGCCGTGGCTATTATGATTGCGGCAGTCTGGACAGTGTTTCGCAACTTTAATTACTGGGAAATTTACCGCCACGGCTTTAGGCCAGACAGCTGGACTCAGTATTTTCGCCAAACCACAGTTGGATTCTATGTACTGTTAAGCTGGAGCGGTTTGTATTTTGGTATTAAGTATTACCAGACATTGCAGCAGGAAAAGCAAAAGTCGCTGACAGCCAGTAACAAAGCCCATGAGGCTCAGCTGAAAATGCTGCGTTATCAGCTTAATCCACATTTTTTGTTTAATACCTTAAACGCTATATCGACTTTGGTCTTATTAAAGGAATCAGATACAGCGAATAAGATGTTAGTCCGATTGAGCGACTTCTTACGTTATTCGCTTTACAAAGACCCTATTAAAAAAGTGCCGCTGCAACAGGAGTTGTATGCCGCTAATCTGTATCTGGAAATAGAAAAAGTCAGGTTTTCAGAACGTTTGACTATTATCTATGACATCGACGAAGCCGCTGATCAGGCATTGGTCCCTAGTTTAATTTTGCAGCCTTTGGTCGAAAACGCTATTAAATACGCGGTAGCAAGCCAGACCAGCGGCGGCAAAATCATGATCACAGCGCAAAAGTTTGGACACGATTTACTGATGGAAGTGGCAGATGACGGGCCTGGAATGGTGATTTCCGATGGTCTGCCAAAAGGGGAATCTGGCGGAGTAGGTTTGGTCAATACCAAAGAGCGATTAGCGGCCTTGTACGATCGCAATTTTTCTTTGGTCTTAACACACAACCATCCACGGGGTTTGAAAGTAAATATCAGAATACCATTTGAAGTAGAGAGTAGTGATGAAACAAATGCTTAAGGTCATAGTGGTCGACGATGAACCGTTAGCCCGCCGCGGTATGCTGGTGCGTTTAGCTGACTTTCCTGAACTGGATATTGTTGCAGAATGTAGCAACGGCGAAGAAGCTGTGGCCGCTATCCGCCAGCATCAGCCTGACGCGGTGTTTTTAGATGTCGAAATGCCGGGGCTGGATGGGTTTGGTGTATTAAAGCAACTACAACATCTGCAGATTGATTTGCCTTATGTGGTGTTTGTCACAGCCTATGATCACTATGCATTAAACGCCTTTGAAGTTCAGGCGCTGGATTATGTGCTCAAGCCAGTGGAGAAAGAACGTTTAGCCGCTGCTGTAGGCAAGCTGACGAAGAACTTTGAAGCCAAAGACGATCAGCGTCATAAAGGCCAACTGGCTGCAGTGGTGGCTCAGTTAACGGGTGAAAAAACCGATCAGATTTTACAACGCCTGGATCAGTCTCAGCCAGTGATGAATGAGCGTTTCCCTGAAGCTATCAGTATCAAAGACAGTGGTGAAATTACCCGTGTTCCAGTCAGCGCTATCGACTGGGTCGACGCTGCCGGCGATTATATGTGTATTCATACCCGCGACGGCCAGACTCATATTTTGCGCCGTACTATGAAAGAGTTGGAGCAGGAGTTGGATCCGAAGTTATTTGTGCGGGTGCATCGCAGCGCTATCGTTAATGTAAATACCATCGCCAAACTGCAAATGCTGGCGAACGGTGAACATCAGCTGATGCTGACCAATGGTCAGGCAGTAAAAGTCAGCCGTAGTTACAAAGACCGCGTCAAAATGGTGTTTAATTCCTGAGTGGTCTCTGTTTGAAAAGCCTCCTCCCGGAGGCTTTTTTATCCATGATATTAGTACTGAGCAACCTGCTGTTGCCAGCGTAATAAGTAACTATCGACCTGTTTTTTCTTATCCCCGGTTAATGCCAGAGGATACAAACCAGCCTGACCGTTAATTTCTCCTGCCATCACCAGATGAGCACCTTGCAGCAGTTGTTCAACCGCATAAGCACCCAGTTTAGTGGCAAGAATACGATCAGCACCAACAGGCCGGCCACCACGCTGAATATGACCCAGAATCGAAGCACGGCATTCAATATCACGTTGTTCCAGATCGGCGGCCAAAGCCGAAGCACCGCCCGGATACATAGTTTCAGCAATAACAATAATGTAACTGCAGTTGCCACGATGCTTACGGGCTTGTTCCACATGGTCTGCAATTTTATCCAGGTTTAACTCAGAAGCCAGTTCGGGGCAGATAATTTGCTCAGCACCTGCGGCTATACCAGCAGCAACAGCCAGATAGCCGGTATGGCGGCCCATCACTTCGACTAAAAAAATCCGTTCAAACGCATCTGCTGTGTCACGGACTTTATCTATTGCATCAAGTGCTGTATCGAGCGCCGTCGCAAAACCTATACTGAAATCAGAGCCATCCACATCATTGTCTATGGTGCCAGGCACGCCAATAAGTTGCCCCTTGTAATACTTTGCCAAAGCCAAGGTTCCGCGAAAACTGCCATCTCCGCCTATGACCAGCAAGGCGTCCAGTTCCAGATCATGCAGATTTTGGGCAGCTTGTTGTAAACCTTCGTCAGTTTGCATGGCGGCGCAGCGCGCACTTTTTAAGATAGTGCCGCCATTTTGAATAATGCCACTGACATGATAAGGCGATAAGGTTTGGTACTGCTGTTCCACAACACCATTAAAACCACGCTGGAAACCAATCACCTCCAGCTCATTGGCATGAGCTGTCAGCACCACAGCGCGTAAACAGGCATTCATGCCCGGTGCATCACCACCAGAGGTTAATACTCCAATTCGTTTCATCTTGTTCCCCCTGAACCTTTGAATGAACTCATCCTAACGCATAAACAAGGCCACGTATTGATCTGCTGCAACAACCCAACATTCTGACTTATTTTCTCCGGTGCAGGTCGATGGCGACAGACAAGAGTGCAGCTTCTGGCGGATAATGACAGACTCAGAAAGGAGAGGGTATGCATCAGTCGTCTGGCCGTGTTGGTCTGGGTTTTAGTTTAGCGTTATTAACTGCTGTTTTATGGGGCTTGTTACCTATAGCGCTGAAGTGGTTATTAAGTTCGATGTCGGCGGCCACCATCACCTGGATCCGCTTCCTGGTGGCGGCTGTGTTGGTGGGGGTGGTGCTTTATTCCCGCCGGCAACTGCCATCGCTTCGTGGTTTATCAAAGAAAGTTAAAGTACTGCTGTTGATCACTGCAGCAGGTTTATTGCTGAATTACATTTTGTATTTAAACGCTTTGTCTTTACTGAAAGCCGAAACAGCTCAGATGTTAGTGCAATTGGCGCCGTTTCTGATGATGTTAGGTGCAGTGTATTTATTTAAAGAGCGTTTACTGCTCTGGCAAAAAATTGGTGCCTGGTTGCTGGTGTTTGGATTATTACTGTTTTTTAACGACAGATTGGCCTTGTTACTGACCCGGTTTGATTCTGAAGGTGTTGGTGTGCTGCTGGTGATAGTAGCTGCAGTGGCATGGGCTTGTTATGCCTTAGCGCAAAAGCAATTGTTGATGAGCTTTAATTCCCAACAAATTATGTGGCTGATTTATATGGCCGGTGCTTTGTGTTTTCTGCCTGCTACTGAACTGACTCCTGTACTGGAATTGTCGGCATGGCGGTGGGGCATAGTAGCGTTTTGTTGTCTGAATACTATCGTGGCTTATGGTGCTTTTGCTGAAGCCTTACAACACTGGCAAGCGGCTAATGTCAGCGCTGTGTTGGCCATTACGCCTTTGTTGACCATAGGTTTCGCCCAGTTACTGGCGTATTTTTATCCACAGTTTCCAGTGGAATCGCTAAATGGTGTGGCCTGGGTTGGCGCTTTATTGGTGGTGGTAGGCTCAATGCTGACGGCGTTAGCACCTATGCTCAGACAACGACTTTAAACTTCTTTGCTTGGATACAAAAAAGGCGCCACTCAATTAATAAGTAGGCGCCTTTTTCATGAAATCAACGTCTTAGTTGATTTGTACTATCTTACAGGTGTTTGATGCGCCAACAGTTTCCATCATATCGCCATAGGTCAGTATCACCAAATCACCGCTTTTTAAGTGAGCAATTTCTTGCACTGCTTCAATAGCAGCAGCTGATACTTTTTGTTGCCCCAGGTTTTGAGTGCTGTCAAAAAACACCGGATACACACCACGGTACAGAGCCATTTTGTTTAAGGTCTTCTGGTGACGTGATAACGCATAAATTGGCTGAGACGAGGTAATACGTGACATCAGTTTGGCAGTGTAGCCCGATTCAGTTAACGAGATAATGGCTTTAATCCCGGTTAAGTGGTTCGCGGCATACATAGCGGATAACGCAATAGTTTCACTGATTTCAGTAAAAGCCACATCCATACGGTGTTTAGAGATTTGTACACGTGGGTGCTTCTCGGCACCATCACAAACACGGGCCATGGCTTTTACGGTGTCCACTGGATATTTACCAGCGGCAGTTTCACCGGATAACATCACCGCATCTGTGCCATCAAGCACAGCGTTGGCCACGTCCATCACTTCAGCACGGGTTGGCATCGGGCTTTCAATCATCGACTCCATCATCTGAGTCGCAGTGATCACCACGCGATTGAGCTGACGTGAGCGGGCAATAATACGTTTTTGCTGGCCTACTAATTCAGCATCGCCAATTTCGACACCTAAATCGCCACGCGCAACCATGACGGCATCTGATGCACGAATAATATCGTCCAGGGTTTCGTCATCAGCTACAGCTTCAGCGCGTTCTACTTTTGAGACTATTAAAGCTTCAGAACCAGCTGCACGAGCCAATTCACGGGCCACACGTAAATCATCACCACAACGTGGGAAAGACACCGCCAGATAATCCACATCTATATAAGCGGCTAAGGAGATGTCTGTTTTATCTTTTTCAGTCAGGGCAGGCGCTGACAAGCCACCGCCTAAACGGTTAATACCTTTGTTGTTGCTGAGTTTACCTGCCACAGACACTTTAGTATGAATACGTTGACCTACAACGTGCTCAACGATCATCTGGATACGGCCGTCGTCTAATAACAGCACATCACCTGGCTGAACATCAGCAGGCAACTCTTTATAATCAATACCCACTTGAGTTTCATCGCCTTCGCCTTTTGGCAAATCAGCGTCTAATACAAAGTGTTGGTCTTCTTCCAAAATGACAGAGCCGTTTTTGAAGGTAGATACGCGGATCTTAGGGCCTTGTAAATCACCCAGAATAGCGACGTGAGCGCCGGTTTTGGCTGCTGCAGCACGCACCATTTCAGCGCGCTGCTTATGATCTTCGGCGCTGCCATGAGAAAAGTTAAACCGAAATACGCTGGCGCCCGCCAGGATCAGTTTTTCAATAATGGCTTGTGAATTCGTTGCTGGTCCAAGGGTGGCGACTATTTTAGTTCTTCTGGGCATCAAGAGCTCCTGAAAGCTTATCTATGGATGGGTCACTTTAAGTGTAATGTAATTTTATTACAGAATATAGCCGCAGTTTGAATAAAACTTACAGCTTTCATCGCATGTCCGACCTGTTAAGGCGAAAAATAGCTAAAAAAAGAGGGGCTTCTTACAGAAAGCCCCTGCGTATTACAAATATCGTCATTAGTTTTGAAAGTCTTTCTTATCAAAACGTGAGCCACGTAAGCTGTCTTTGACCTTTTTCAGGTTTTCGCGGAATTTGGTGCCACGACGTAAAGTAAAGCCGGTTGCCAGAATATCAATCAGTACCAGCTGTGCCACGCGGGACGCCATAGGCATATACATATCTGTATCTTCAGGCACATCCAGCGATAAAACCAAGGTACATTCTTTCGCTAAAGGGCTGTCGTACGCAGTAATACCAATGACTGTCGCGTCGTTTTCACGGGCAATAGCGGCGATATCACAAAGGTTTTTAGTCCGGCCAGTATGGCTGATACAGACCACTACATCACCTTCAGCACTATTAATCGCACTCATACGCTGCATAACGATATCGTCAAAACAAACGACAGGGACGTTAAAACGGAAAAACTTATTTTGGGCATCATGAGCCACAGAAGCAGAGGCGCCCAAACCAAAAAAGGAGATCTTTTTCGCTTGAGTGAGCACATCCACAGCACGATTAATGGTAAGAATATCAACGTTTTGGCGTGCTGCATCTAAAGCGGCCATAGTGGATTCAAAAATCTTGGCCGTGTAAGCCTCAGGGCCGTCATCTTCTTCCACATGGCGGTTTACATAAGGAGTGCCGTTGGCCAGACTCTGAGCCAAATGCAATTTAAAATCCGGAAAACCTTTGGTATCCAGGCGGCGACAGAACCTGTTCACTGTAGGTTCGCTGACATCGGCCATTTTGGCGAGAGCCGCTATACTACTGTGAATAGTGGTTTGCGGATTGGCCAGGATCACGTCGGCGACTTTGCGCTCTGATTTACTGAAGCTGTTGACGCTATTAATTATTTTTTCCAACACATTCATCGGATAGTCCTGACTGAGAAACACTGAACAACGCAGTGCAAAATGTTGTAACTCGCTTTGTTATACAACCTGGTGCCACTGCAAAATAGTGATAAAGTTACGACAAAGCAGCTGATTCATTGCGTAGGCTGCCTTATTATATGAGAATAGTCAAAACTTTAGCGTCTCTGTAATTTAATTACAACTTATCTGGTTTACATCTGGCTTTTGCTCGGCTAGTATGCGGCTAAGTGTTGTAAAATTACATCTAATCAAGGGTCATTCATGACAACAACAGCACCACTGAACAAAGCCTGTGATCTGATTCTCTTTGGTACCAAGGGCGACCTAGCTCGCCGCAAACTATTGCCAGCCTTATATCAATTGGAAAAATCCGGTCTGTTGCATGCCGACAGTCAGGTCATTGGCGTTGCCCGTGACGAATTAAGTCTGGATGGCTACAAAGAGCTGGTTGAAACCAACTTACAAAAATTCATTAAAGAGCCGCTGGATGCTGATGTATTAGCGCGCTTAAAAGCCAAACTGCAGTATGTGCAGGTGGATTTAACTAAAGAAGACGCGTACAAAGCGCTTAAAAATGTCACTGATCCGAAAAAACGTATTCCGGTCAGCTACTTTGCTACTGCTCCTTCTTTGTTTGGCAATATCTGTAAAGGTTTATCTATCGCGGGTTTGTCGGCACAACCGGCCCGTGTGGTACTGGAAAAACCTATTGGTCACGATTTAGCTTCGTCTAAAGTGATCAACGATGAAGTCGCCAGGTACTTTGGTGAGTGCCAAATCTACCGTATCGACCACTATTTAGGTAAAGAAACAGTACTTAACCTGTTAGCTTTGCGTTTTGCCAACTCTATTTTTGCCGCCAACTGGGATCACAATGCCATTGACCATGTGCAAATTACTGTGGCCGAGGAAGTAGGCGTAGAAGGGCGTTGGGGTTACTACGATGACGCAGGTCAAATGCGCGACATGGTGCAAAACCACTTATTACAGGTGTTGTCGCTGATTGCGATGGAGCCACCAGCTCGTCTGGATGCCGACAGTATTCGTGATGAAAAGTTAAAAGTACTCAAAGCGTTGCGTCCTATTAATGTATCGAATGTGCAGGAAAAAACTGTGCGTGGTCAATACGCGGGCGGTTATGTGGCTGGTACTCCGGTGCCTGGTTATCTGGATGAGGAAGATGCGCGTCCAAATAGCAAAACCGAAACTTTTGTTGCTATTAAAGTCGATATCGACAACTGGCGTTGGGCTGGTGTGCCGTTCTATTTAAGAACAGGCAAACGTATGCCAAAAAAAATGAGCGAATTAGTCATTTGCTTTAAGCCGCAGCCACACAATATTTTCTTCGAAACCTATAAGCAGTTGCCAGCCAATAAGCTGATCATCCGTTTGCAGCCTGATGAAGGCGTAGAAATTCAGATCATGAACAAAATTCCTGGTCTTGGCGAAAGCATGCAGTTGCAACAAACCAAACTGGACTTAAGTTTCGACGAAACCTTTAAGTCGCAGCGTATTGCTGATGCCTATGAGCGTTTATTACTCGAAGCCATGTTAGGCAACCAGTATCTGTTTGTGCGTCGTGATGAAGTTGAACAAGCCTGGAAATGGGTCGACGGTATCCTCGATGCATGGAAAGTCACCAACGAGCCACCAAAACCTTATCAGGCTGGTACCTGGGGCCCTGTGGCCGCCATTTCGTTATTGGCGCGTGAAGACAGAAACTGGGACGAATAACAATGCAGCTTCATACCTTTGATTCAAGCGCCGCATTAAACCAGCAATTTGCCATTGAGATCAGCAGCCGGTTGGCTGCTGCTATCGCAGAAAAGGGCGCAGCTACTTTAGTGGTGTCTGGCGGTAAAACCCCTTTGCCTTTATTTAAAACGCTGTCAGAAACTGATTTAGATTGGTCACGCGTGACCATTACGTTGGCAGACGACCGCTGGTTGCCTGAGACGCATGCCGATAGCAACGAAGGCTTAGTTAAAGCCAACTTATTGCAGGGCAACGCAGCAAAAGCACGTTTTATCAGCTTATTTGACAGTGCATCACCAGACGACGCCTATCAAGGCGCTGCAACAGTAGCGGCTCGTGTCGCTGAACTGCCGGTGTTTGATGTGCTGATTTTAGGCATGGGTGAAGACGGTCACACGGCGTCTTTATTTCCATGCAGCAAAGAAATTCAGGCGGGTTTAGCCACTGATGCACCAGTAGCTCTGGCGGTAACTCCATCTACTGCGCCTTACCAGCGTTTGAGTTTAAGCAAAACACGCTTACTCAATAGCGCTGTGATTTATTTACATTTGGTTGGCCCCAAGAAGCTAACCGTTCTGGAACAGGCCATGGCAGGTCAGGACCCTTTGCAAATGCCTGTAAGGGCTTTTTTGCAACAGCAGCAGGTCCCTGTGCATGTAATGTTCACAGCTAACTAATCGACAAGACGAGGTTAACATGAATCCGGTTATACGACAGGTCACAGACAGAATAGCGGCACGCAGTGAAAAAAGCCGTGCGCTTTATCTGCAGCGGATGGAACAGGCCCGTGCCAAGGGGCCGCACCGCGGAGCTTTGGCCTGTGGCAATCTGGCTCATGGTTTTGCAGCTTGTTCCTCTCAGGAAAAAACTGATTTACGCAGTTTAACCAAAGCAAACATCGGCATTATTTCTTCTTACAACGATATGCTTTCTGCGCATCAGCCATATGAGTCTTATCCGGCAATTATTAAAGCCGCAGCAGCAGAAGTGGGTAGTGTGGCTCAGTTTGCTGGTGGTGTACCAGCCATGTGTGATGGTGTGACTCAAGGTCAGCCAGGCATGGAGTTGAGTTTATTAAGCCGTGACATCATTGCCATGTCGGCAGCTGTTGGCCTGTCGCATAATATGTTTGACGGCGGCCTGATGCTGGGTATCTGTGACAAAATAGTACCGGGTTTATTAATGGCCGCTTTAAGTTTTGGCCATCTGCCTTTTGTGTTTGTGCCAGCAGGTCCAATGCCATCCGGTATTCCAAACAAAGAAAAAGCCCGTGTTCGTCAGTTGTATGCTGAAGGCAAAGTAGGCCATGAAGAGTTATTAGATTCTGAATCTGCGTCGTACCACAGCGCTGGCACTTGCACCTTCTACGGTACTGCCAACTCGAACCAGCTCGTGGTTGAAGTGATGGGTCTGCATTTGCCAGGTTCTTCTTTTGTCAATCCAGGCACGCCATTGCGTGAAGAATTAACCAAAGCTGCTGCCCGCCAGGTGACGCGTTTAACCGACTTAGGCACTGACTATCTGCCTATCGCACAAATTGTTGACGTAAAAGCTGTAGTGAACGGTATTGTTGGTTTACTGGCGACTGGTGGTTCTACCAACCACACCATGCACTTAATAGCTGTGGCTCGTTCTGCAGGTTTTATTGTGAACTGGGATGACTTTGCTGAGCTTTCGCATGCCACTCCTTTAGTCACCAAGATTTACCCTAACGGTCAGGCCGATATCAACCACTTCCAGCAAGCTGGTGGTATGGCCTATTTGATCCGTACTTTATTAGACAACGGCTTGCTGCATGAAGATGTCAACACAGTAGCTGGTCCTGGCTTACGTCGTTATACCCAAACTCCTGTATTGCAAGATGGCAAACTGGTATGGGTCGATGGCCCGACAGAGTCTTCTGATTTAACAGTATTGGCTGATGCCGCTAAACCATTTAAAGATCACGGTGGTTTGCAGGTGTTATCCGGCAACGTTGGCCGCGGTGTAATTAAAACTTCAGCTTTGCGTGAAGGTACTGAAATAGTACAGGCACCGGCTGTGGTGTTCTCCAGCCAGCACGAACTAGATGCGGCTTTTAAAGCCGGTGATTTAAATAAAGATTGTGTAGTGGTCGTGCGTTTTCAGGGCCCACGTGCCTGTGGTATGCCAGAGCTGCATAAACTGACACCGCCACTTGGCGTATTACAAGACCGTGGTTTCCACGTGGCTTTAGTGACAGACGGTCGTATGTCTGGTGCTTCAGGTAAGGTGCCAGCTGCTATCCACGTCACACCAGAAGCGGTTGACGGTGGTGTGATCGCGAAGATCCAGACTGGCGATATGATGCTGGTCGATGGTATTAACGGTATATTAAAAGTGCTGGTGTCGGATGAAGAACTGGCCAAACGTGAAGTAGCCACCCGTGATATGACCGATAGTCATTGGGGTATGGGCCGCGAAATGTTTGGTGGCCTGCGTACCGTAATCACTGGTGCAGAACAAGGTGCCTGCAGTCTGTTCAACACAGAGGAGCAGTACCATGGCTGATATTCAGTTCGCTATTGTTGCTGATATTGGCGGCACTAACGCACGTTTTAGTCGTGTTGATTTAGACAGTCTGCATTTAGATAAAGTGGCTGTGTACCCATGCGCTGATTTTGATACGTTGGCCGACGCTTTGCAGTTTTACCGTGTAGAGCAAGGTTTAACAGAGATCCGTCACGTGGCTTTGGCCATTGCCTGTCCTGTGACTGGTGACTTTGTCAAAATGACCAACTTTCGCTGGCAGTTTTCTGTAAGCACTATGAAAGCCGATTTGGATTTAGCCGAGTTTATCGTGCTGAACGACTTTACCGCAGTAGCCATGAGCTTACCTGCGCTAAAACAAACCGAGCTGGTACAAATTGGTGAAGGCCATGCCGATCAATTTAAACCTATGGCAGTGTTAGGCGCTGGTACAGGCTTAGGCGTAGCGCATTTAATTCCTACTGCTTTAGGTTATCTGCCATTGCCGGGCGAGGGCGGTCATGTCGACTTTACCGCTCAAACCGAGCAGGAATGGTTTATTCAACGTTTTCTGGCTAATAAATATGGCCATGTAAGCCCTGAACGTTTGTTATCAGGCCCAGGCTTAGAAGATTTGTATCTGGCCATTGCTGCGTTTAACAACAAAGTGGTTGAGCCATTAAACGCAGCCCAGATTGCAGGCAAAGCTTTAGATGGCAGCTGTGCATTATGCAAAGCCGTTATCGAGCAGTTTTTTGCCAGTTTAGGCGGTTTGGCAGGGGATTTAGCCCTGACGTTAAGCACCTTTGGTGGCGTTTTTGTCGCTGGTGGTATTACGCCAAAATTACTGTCGCTGATTAATCAAAGCGAATTCAGAACCCGATTTGAAGCAAAAGGCCGGTTTAAAGACTTCAACCGCCGTATTGCAACTTTTGTCGTCACTGCAGAGCAACCAGGTTTAACTGGCTGTGCAGTCTACTTAAAACAACATATGGCGAGTTAACACTATGGCATTTGAAAATTGGCAACTACAACCTGACGTTTTGTTCGCACAAGGCCCTGTGGTGCCCGTCATTGTGATCAAAGATTTAGCTGACGCTGTTCCTATGGCGAAAGCCTTAGTAGCAGGCGGCATTAAAGTACTGGAAGTGACTTTACGTACTCCTGTGGCTCTGGATGCGATTCGTTTATTAGCCACTGAAGTGCCTGACGCCATAGTAGGTGCTGGTACTGTCACTACAGCCAAACAGCTGGAAGAAGTGATAGCAGCAGGCGCTCGTTTTGCGATTAGCCCGGGTTCAACCCGTGAACTGCTGCAAGCGGGTAAAGACAGCGCTATTCCGCTGATCCCTGGTATCGCCAGTATTTCCGAACTGATGGAAGGCACAGCAGTAGGTTACACCCACTTTAAGTTTTTCCCGGCAGAAGCAGCGGGTGGCGTAAAAACCTTAAAATCGATTCACGGCCCATTCTCTGATATACGTTTTTGCCCAACAGGCGGCATTAACGAGAAAAACTTCAAAGAATACTTAGCCTTACCTAACGTACGTTGTGTAGGCGGCAGCTGGATAGTACCGGACGAAGCTATTAAAAACAAAGAATGGCATAAAATCACAGAGCTATGTTTAGCAGCTGTGGAAGAAGCGAAGACAGTGCAGAAGTAATGCTTTTGTGTGGTTTAGTGTGATGTGAAGAACCCGGCTTTGGTCGGGTTTTTTTATGGTTTAGAAATGGAGATTTCACCTGTCAGCACTAAGCCACATGTGTCGAAGAATTTATTCGGTAGTATTTATGAGAATTTAGTGAATACGTGGCTGCAACGAAAAACAGACTCAATGTGCCCGAAAATAATCTTAATGGCGCTGTTCCTTAAATATGCTAATTCCTTTAGCATCAGATTTATCAATAACAAGCGTACTTATAATTCAGTAGTTGTCTATACGTCATGAATGCAATACAAGGCGCTAAAAAGTTAAACAATATAAGGAAGTACTATGGCCAATCCGCCGCCTCTTTATCTCGACTGGACATTCTGGGCCGCGATACTTTCGTTGGTAGCAATTGTCCTGTCGCAACTTCCGCCTTTGCATCTACTCCTACGCCCGAAGCGTCTTGCTGTGGAAGTTCACAGCCGAATTCGCGTTTCTCACATGGTTGGAAATGCAAACGCCTGCGTTGTTGTCAGTGTTCGGAACACTGGCGGGAGAGCTCTGAGAATAAAAGCACTGCGTTTGATGATCTCTCGTGATGGGAAGCCTCTCACTACTTTGCCAGGACAGAGCTATTTCGAGACGCCGACCGCTGAGACAGCAGTTTTATTTGTGCCATTCGTTCTTAAGCCCGGAGAGAGTTGGGCCCATAGCGTTGTTTTCCTAAATGAGTTTGATCGGCTGACCGAAAAGTTCTTCAGGGAAAGCGAATCAGCTCTCACTGCCGACATCAAAGAACGACTGGCTAAGCGCGCGGAGGATGACAAGGCGATGGTCATTGTAGATCCCAAGTTCGTTGAGCCATTTCACCAGCTTTTTAAGGATTTATTTATTTGGCAACCAGGTGAGTATGTGACCACCCTTGAAGTACAAGCAGAGCCTGGCTCGGCATCGTTTTCAAAGCGCTATAGATTTACTCTTTATGAATCTGACACAAAGGATCTTGCTGCCAACACTGAAGACTACAAGTATGGCGGCGGAATCAGCTACAAGGTTGCCACTCATTCAGGAGTCAACGTACCGCTAGCCGAACATGTTGGTTAAGATCATTGGGCCAAGACTTGTAATTTTGCATCGATACTTTAGATCTGTTTTTTGGTTTGGTTTTAATTTGACGTGGCACATTGTAAGAATTGCGCCGAAATTTGAGCTTTAGCATTTTGAGGAGTGTAGATGGACATAGTCTTATTTTTGCTAGTTGGAGGAATGTTTCTTTGGATGACAATTGGACCACTTGTAATAACTATGCATAAAAAGCGCGTCGTAGCTAATACGTACGATAAATCCATTATCTACTTAGCTTCTGAACTTAGTTTCACTCCCGAAAATTGGAAAGAAACCAAAAGTAAGATTAATTACGTGACTCCTCAGAGCATTTCGATCCCGTTCAGAACAATCTGGATAGGTATGTATAATCACCACATTTCAAGCTTTGGCCAAGTAGGTTCTATTTGGTGTGGGCTCCTATTTTTGGCTTCATTCGCGATGATTGGGTTAGGAAAGACTCCACTGAAATTATTTGCTGCGGATTTTATGAATGTTATGTTTATATTGGGTTTAGGAGTTTGCTGGTTTTTTTACAACTTTAGGTCTTTTGCTGCTGATATTAACCAAGTAATTCAGCGCGCCGATATTACTCTTGGTTTTTTGGTTGATTTGGGATGGGAGGACATAGACGGCGAACTGATTGATACTTTAAAAGAAGAAGTGAAAGTAGATTTTGAGCTTTATAAAAAGGAATCAAGCATCAATGGGGTTGTATTGCTTCTATTGTCTTCAACGTTAATTGTTTACTCGCGGATTAACGAGATGTTTTCTTTATCGACAGTAATTTCATTTGTCTTTATTTTCGCGTCGATATTTATGTCAAAGTGGTTGTACGAAAGTTATAGATCTCGTCTAATTGAAATAGCGCTAAATGCTGTACTAGGTCTAAAAAAGAATGTTCAGTTGAAAAAATCGGAGGCAATTAGGGTGAATTAGTCTCGACGTGATCTGACACATCGCATTGAAAAGGTTAGAGTTACCAGTTTTGATTGTGGTGTTTATCACAATTGGGTTCGAGTCTTGCCCTTTGCACCGTTATTTGAGTTCTTTTTCGTTAAATTTTCTGGTTTTTTTCCTCAAACTCATAGAAGCTGAATCAGCCTGGTATTTTAGGCACAGGCCAAGGATTGGCATTAAAGTCAGTTCGCATTCTGATGCAAAGCGGTATCTGTATAGAACACTAATCAACACTCCTATTGATGAGGTTTACTATGCCAAAAAGTCTATTAATCAGCTCAATCTTTGCGCTCCTACTATCGAGCAATAGCGCTTTAGCCAATGAAGCCTGTTTGCTTGAAACCAATGCGGATTTTATGGGGGTAAAGCTGGATATTAAAGACTGCATACAAAATGCGGGTATGGCGACTGGTGATTTTAAAGCTCAATGCGAGGGCTTGTCGCAAGCTGTTGTCTCTATGGGGGGACCAGCGGCAAAGACTACTTATTTATCCAGCTGTCCTGTGCCGTTTCAGGCGAAATGTGATAACTCAAACACTGCAAAAACTGTATTTTTTTACTACAAACGATCGGCTGATGAAGCCGCAGGGATCGAATCCAGCTGTGGGCTGATGCAAGGGAAGTATACCAAAGGCACCTTGTAATAGATTGGCGCTACATGATCACAAGATAATAATCAGAAAATAATAGCCAGCAGATAAAAAGGACGACAAAAATGCCCGCTAACTTGGCAACCCCAGGCGTTTATATCAATGAGATTAATGGATTTCCTAATTCTGTAGTTCCAGTGGCAACTGCTGTGCCGGCATTTATTGGTTATACGCCACAGGCAGAATATCAGGGGCAGTCTTATTGCAATAAGGCTGTAAAGATTAGTTCTTTCGCCGAGTTTCAGGCGATTTTTATGCTACCTGACCCGCCAGCACCAGCTGATCAAGCCAAACAATATAGCCCTCAGTATTATCTGGTTGCGCAAAAAACCACTCCTACAAGAGGTGAGTATTTGACGCTAAACGGGCAGTGTTATTCGGTATTGCCAGACCCCAATACAATTTATTATCTATACAACAGCATTCGTTTGTTTTATCAAAATGGCGGGGGAGATGCCTATATAGTCGCAGTGGGATCCTATGGCCCAGCCAGCGGAAAACCAGTCACAGATCCGACGGCAAATCTGATTAACCCGAATGTGTTATTAGCTGATTTGCAGCGCGGTTTGGCTTTGTTAACAAAAGAACCTGAACCTACTATCTATATATGCCCAGAAGCGACGCTGCTGTCGTTAAGTGACAATGCCAGCTTGATGCAAAGCATGTTGTTGCAGGCAGACACTATGCAAACAGCTGTATGTCTTTTCGATGTGATTTGCGGTGCCAATCCAGACCCTATTTTATACACCAATGATATCCAGAATTTCCGCAACAGTACTGGCAGTGTGGGGCTTAACTACGGCATAAGTTATTACCCCTTTATTGGCACTACGGTCATGCAGCCAACTGATATCGATTTCACTAACTTGTTTGGTGGTGATACAAAGCAGCTTGCGCCCTTTGTTAATCTAACATCTGCGCCAAATCCGACCGCGGAGCAAATTCTGGAAGTGATCCAGACGCCTCCTGCTAATCCCATGTCAAATAGTCAGCTGCAGGCAGCTCTTTTGGTCGCAAGCCCGGTTTATGGCCAGATCATCAATTATGTCTTAGCATCAGCAAATATACTGCCGCCAAGTGGAGCTATGGCTGGTGTTTATACGGTAAATGACCAGCAGGATGGAGTCTGGAATTCTCCTGCGAACACCTCTATTGTCGGTGCCGTCTCCTTACCTATCCGTTTGACTGACAGTCAACAGGCAAATCTGAACGTTGATGCAGTTTCAGGAAAATCCATCAACGCCATCCGTTTCTTTAACGGCCAGGGAATATTGATATGGGGAGCCAGAACACTGGATGGCAATAGTCAGGATTGGCGCTATGTTGCCGTGCGCAGAACCATGACTTTCCTCGAGCAATCGATCAAATTTGCCGCGCAAGCCTACGTATTTTCGCCGAACGATGCGAACACCTGGGCTGCACTGAAGAGCATGATCAGCAGTTTTCTGACGGGAGTCTGGCAAGAAGGCGGGTTGCAAGGTGCCTCTGCTGCTGACGCCTTTAACGTCAGCGTTGGCTTAGGCACCACCATGACTGCAGATGATGTGCTTAACGGCTATCTACGGATAACGGTCATGGTGGCGGTTGTTCGGCCTGCAGAATTTATGGTTATTTCATTTGAACAACAACAGGCTACGTCTGGTTGATGTGTAAGCTTCAGTGTCGGGTTTGGCACTGTAGTGATATATTTTTTTGATTCTAATTTGACGAGGCAGAGGGCAAAACCTGCCCCCAGTCCTTTACATCTTTATGTTGTTAAAAAACTAACAGAGTGAAACTAATGAATTTTAAACAGGTATTTCAGTACATCAGTTACTTGCAGTATCCATTAATGCTAATTGCACTGTATTTTTCCTTTATTCCGTATCTGTTCGGACTGGAAAAACTAAGAGAAAATCCTGGTTTGCTTTTCGATAATCTAAATTCGGCTTTAATTTTTATGGGGCTAGGAATAAGTTTTTCTTCATTACAAGATACAACCAAGACACAGAACAAACTCTCACTCAATGTATGGGAAAGCCCGAAAAAGGGTAAAATTGCAATAATCCTTATGTGCATGATGATTTTGCTTTTTCTGCTCTTTGGACTGATTGGATATTTCAGTTCCGAAAAGGGCGTGTTAAAAGACATGTCGGTCGGAATTATAGTGTTAGCTTTAGGTATGTTTGGTTTCTTAAAAAGCGCTATAGAAATGTTTGAAAACCATAGAAAAGATAAAAGTGACGTTGCCAGTAACTAACTGAACCCCCAAATAGAAGCTGAATCGGTATAGGCGCTGCGCTTTTTGCGACAGCCATAAGCAGGATATCAGGAAGACTTATGCAGATTAAAACTACGGTACTTTGTCTTCCCGTGACTGAACCGGAGAAGACTCTCGGTTTCTACAAAGGAGTTTTTGGTTTTTCTGATGCAAAAATAGAAGAGGGGATTATTGCGCTCGAATTTCCAAATCTGTCCATTTTTCTTATGGAAAAAGAAAGTTATGAGTCATATAGCGCCAAAGCTGGGCGTGCTGCACTTTTGCCCGGCAACTCAGCGCCCGCCATCATTAGTTGTGCGGTTGAGACGAAACAGGACGTAGATAGTGCGCTTGAGAGAGCCTTAGAATTTGGTGGAAAGGCACCAGGAGCTGCGGCAATTGATGCTTCATTTGGAGGCTATATCGGTTATGTCAGTGATCCAGACGGGCATCTTTGGGAGATTGTATGCCCGAAGCCACACTAAGTCATACCGATTAGTGCCACTGACTCAGCAACTTACTCACAAAGCCTATACCCAACCCCAGCTTCAGTTTTTAAATGCCGTGGCGCTGATGGATTATCTTCCAGTTTTTGTCGTAGCTGCGCCATATGCACACGAATATATTCGGGTCTGTCCTGGTAATGTTCGCCCCAGACTTGCTGCAAAATTTGGTTATGCGTCAGTGCTGAACCTAAATGACGTACCAACAGCAATAAAATATCGTATTCGGTTTTGGTCAGATGCACCTGTTCACCAGCTTTGGTGACTAAGCGCTGCACCGGATCCAACTTGATATCGGCAAAAGCTAAGGGTTTGGCGGTTTTTTGTTGTTGCCGCAGTGTGGCTCTGACGCGCGCTAAAAGCTCGGCTGAGCTAAAAGGCTTGGTGACATAGTCATTAGCGCCAGAGTCTAAAGCCCGTACTTTGTCCTGCTCTTTCCCTCGGGCTGAGATGACAATGACCGGCACTTCTGACCAGCTACGCAGTTGCTGCAGCCACTCAATGCCATCCATATCGGCTAAACCTAAATCCAGCAGAATTAAATCAAAACTATGCTCTTTTAAAAGCCCGAAGCCTTGTTGGCCTTCTGCATGGATCATGCTTTGGTATCCCTGGCTCTGCAGCAGGGTGTGTAAAAAGCTTTGTAACCCCGGGTCGTCTTCAAGCACCAATAAACGAACTGGTACAGTAGTGGTTGTCGCGTTATTCATAGTGGCCACTCCAATAACGCTGCTACGTTCTGTTTGTCTTGTTGAATAACTAGTTCAAACTTGCCCTGATGCAAAGCAGCTACGGCCTGACAAATATTAAGCCCCAAACCATGGCCTTTATCACGGGCTGTAGGCGCAACAGATTTAATGCCGTTACTCAACCGGACAAAACAGTGCGAGCCAGCTTGGCCCATGCTTAATTCAAAAGGAGCTGCACCATAACGCAAAGCGTTTTCCAGCATATTGGCCAAAGCTATTTCAAGTAGCTCCAGATCGCCCTTTAAAGGCGCTGAAGTGCTGCATTGCAAATAGGTACTGAGTTCTGCTGCTTGATCACCACGTCTGGCAAGAGCACCAGCCACTAAATCGTCGGAACTGAAATTACTGTGCTGAATTTGATGAGTGGTCAGTTGGGCTTTGCTCAGCTCCAGCACTTTTTCAAAATGCTGGTTTAAAATCTGGCTTTGTTGATAAATATTCTGTGCCTGCTGCTGACGTTGTTCTGTACTCAGTTGCAACTCGGGATCGGCCAACATACTGGATGCACCCATAATAGTGGCCAAAGGCGTGCGTAAATCGTGAGATAAGGACCGTAACAACATGGCTTTTTGTTGCTCCAGCTGAGCTGTAACCCGGTCTTGCTGGGCTTTTTCACTCAATTCCAGCCGGGCATAACTTTGTGCCAATAAGGACTGAGCTGTATGTAATAAAGTAGGGTGGCTGGATAAAAAAGAGTGTGGCACCACAATCCAGGCGGCAGCCGGATTACCCACAGCGAGCACTGCATGACTGACCACTGCTTTTGGTTCCTGCCCCAAAACAACCTGAACTGCTGTTCCTAAACGACGACTTAGTAATTTAGCTGTATACCCACATTGTTTTTGCCAATCTTGCCGCTGCCCTAAACCTTTGGCCAGCATATACATGCCACGAGTTTGTGACATGGCATAACGCAGCCGCTTTACTTGTTGTTTGGAGCGGTCAGACAGAAGGCTTATCAACAAACCCAGCAGCACCATCACAACAAAGCTGATCAGGAAACTGGCGTCGTGCACATCAAAGGTGTAATAGGGCGGTACAAAACACCAGTTCAGAATAAGTACTGAAACTAAGGTGGTTAAACTTGCCCAGCGCCAGCCATACTGCTGCGCCTGCCACGCCACCCAAAGCAACTGCAGCATGGCGACATCTGTTGGGCTTATCCAGTCACGCAGCGGCAAGCACAGCAGGACTATAACTAAAGGCAGCAGAAAGGTACCAGCCAGTTCAGGCAAATAGGGCAGTTTAAAAGCGTTGGCCATCTCAGTACCGCCAGTAGGAAGGAGTAAACAAAATTAATAAGGTCAAAATTTCCAACCGTCCCATTAACATCCCTAAACTGAGCCACCATTTTGCAGCGTCTGGTAAAGTCGAAAAATTACCGGCAGGGCCTATGATACTGCCAAGGCCAGGGCCAACGTTCGCCACAGCTGTTGCCGCTCCTGTGACTGCTGTGACTAAATCCAGCTCACAAAAGGATAACGCCATGGCAATAAAGGCTATGGTAGCAAAATAGATAAAACAAAAGGCCAGCACGTTGCCTAACAACTGATCATCTACTTTTTTGCCGCCATAACTCTGGCTCCAAACCGCTTTGGGATGCACCAGCAATTTTAACTGTTTGATCAGTAACATAGCAGCAAGTTGAATACGGAATATTTTCAAACCACCTGAAGTAGAACCCGAACAAGCACCGGCAAAGGTTAAGTAGAAAAACAGCATAATGGCCATATTGCCCCAGACTGTATAGTCCTCGGAAGCGTAACCACAGGTGGTGATAATGGACACTACATTAAACAGGCTATGGGTGAGCGCATCAAATACGGCTCTGTCGTTATGCACCACCTGATAGACAGTGAGCAGCACACTGCAGAACAGCACTATGGCGACAAAGGCCCGTACTTGTGGATCGCGCCACAAAGAGGTTTTATCGCCTTTGGCAAAACTTACAAAAAGTACAAAAGGCATAGCGGCCAGCATCATAAAAAAACTGCTGAACCAGAAAATTTGCGGTGAATCTTTATAAATACCAAAAGAGGAGTCGTAATTGGCAAAACCCCCAGTAGCGACTGTGGTCATCGCATGAGTGACAGCGTCAAAGCCTGTCATGCCAGCCAGATAATAGGCTGTCATAGTGCAGGCGGTCAGTACCAGATAGACAAAGCCGATAGCGGCAGACAGGGTAGAGCTACGTGGCAGAATTTTGTCTGACGTATCCGAGTTTTCAGTTTTAAATAATCGCATACCCCCAATTTTAAGTGCAGGTAAAATGGCAATGGCCATCACGATAATACCTATACCACCCATCCAGTTCAGCACGGCGCGCCAGAATAAAATGCCTTTTGGCATAGTATCTAATCCAGACAACACGGTTGAACCTGTGGTCGTGACTGCAGAAACGGTTTCAAACACAGCATCTGTTAAAGTGCAGTTGGGTACTATCAGCCATAAAGGAATGGCAGAAAAGACACAAAGTGACAACCAGCTTAAGGTGGTGAGTAAAAATAGCTGCCGATGTTTAATATCTTTGGCGTCGCGGCCTTTATGCACCAGCGTATAGCCCAAAGCCGCTGTAAAAAGCGCCGATCCTAAAAACACCCAAAAGCTGCTTTCGTTATAAAGAATGGATACCGCCATAGCGACCAGCTTGACCGCTGACAACATCAGCAACAAATGCCCTAACACCCTATACATCAGGTAACGACTTGAGCTTTTTACTGCAGAACCCAACACCAAAGTGGCGGCCATAAAGTTTTATCCAGCTTTAAACAACCATTGAATTTTAATGCTTTAGGTCAGAGCAGGTTATAAAGATTGTATAAGGATTTATCCCCGTCGTTCTTGAAGCTGCAGCTTTGTTGACTTCGCGGCGTGCCCCAGTCACATAGGACTACTATGCTCCTGGGGGCTTGCGCGCTTGCCGTCGCGCTGCAACTCCAATTACTTAGGGGATCCGGAAATAGCCGTTTCAACAGCGAAGGTTTAAAGCTGGCCCTTTAGATAACTCACCACACTGCGCGCCAGCGGGCTATGTTCGTAGCCGCCTTCGAGCATAGAGACCAAACGTCCACCGCAATAGCGATCGGCAATTTGCTTCAACTGCTGCCCCAACCATAAATAATCCAGCTCAGTGAGTTTCATCTGGCCCATATCATCTTCAATATGGGCATCAAAACCTGCTGACACCAATACCAGCTCTGGCCGAAACTGCTGCATCAGTGGCAGCCACTCTTCGGTAAAACGCTGTTGGTATAAAGCGCCTGTGGTGCCAGCAGCTAAAGGCATTTTGACTATGGATGGGGTATGACCTACAGGGTCTGTATAGGGGTAAAACGGATGCTGAAAGGACGAGAAAAACTTTACTCTGGGATCAAATTGGAAAATATCTTCAGTGCCATTGCCATGATGCACATCAAAATCCACAATCAGCACACGCTGCAACCCATACTGCTGCATGGCATAAGCTGCTGCTATGGCGATGTTATTAAAAATACAAAAGCCTTTGGCGGCTTTGTATTCAGCGTGATGACCTGGCGGGCGTATTAGGCAAAAAGCCTGAGTGTCTGGTTGCTGAATCACTAAATCTACCGCATTGATACCAGATCCTGCCGAATACAAAGCGGCATTGAGTGATTTTGCATTGGCCTGGGTATCGTCATCCAGCCAGATATGGCCAGTATCGGGCACAGCATCAAATACATGGTCGACATAAGCAGGGTCGTGAGCCAGATACAACTGCTCCATACTGGCCGGAGTGGCATCCCGTTGTTGCACCACAAATTCCAGACCTGAACTTAATAACTGGTCCTGCACGGCGTGAATACGTGACGCGGCTTCCGGATGATCGTGGCCTATGTCGTAAGACAAACAGCGGCCATGGCTGAAGATCACTAAACTCATTTACTGCTTCTCTGGTTCCGCTACCTTTAATGGCAGCTCTAAATAGACTTCATCCGGATCACCACTGGCGATACGCTTAAATCCAGCCTTTTCAAACACCTTTTGCATCGGCTTATTGTCGGCCCGAACATACGCCATCATACGGTTGAGTTCACGTATGCGGGCAATTCTGATCATTTCTTCCAGCAGCCGTTTGGCCATACCTTTGCCGTGTTGTTTTTCCCGAGTCACAAAAGCAACTTCAGCGCTATTGTCGTTTTCATTCAGGTAATAACGGCCTACCGCCTGAATTTCCAGCACTGAACCTTGTTGTTTGACAATACAGAGTGCCAAATCGCGGGACTGATCGACACTGACCAAAGTACAGGATTTTTCTCTGCTCATCTGTTTGGGATGGTGGTTATAACGCAGCAGCAAAGTTTCTTTGGTATGAGAGTAAAAGAACTCCTGTAGCCTGCGCTCATCAGCCGGGTTTAATGCCCGTAAATCAAACTGTTCACCCGCTATGGTTAAGGTTTTAACACCGACCTTGCCGAGTTCCACCACATCTTTGAGGTAGTCTTTTTGGTAATGTGGCACCCAGTAGCGGGTACGAACTTCATCCAGCAGCTGTTTACGAAATTTAGGATGGGCTACACGAATAAGCTCCAGTGCCCGTTCACGGATACTTTTGCCACGCAACGAGGCGACACCAAACTCTGTCACTACATAATGCACATGACCACGGGAAGTGACTACGCCACCACCTTCAGTGATGGTGGCGACTATGCGTGATACTGTGCCATTTTTGGCAGTGGAAGGCAGGGCAATAATAGGTTTGCCGCCTTTGCTCATCGAGGCGCCACGGCTGAAATCCACCTGGCCACCAATGCCGCTGTAGAATCTGTGCCCAATCGAATCCGACACCACCTGGCCTGTTAAATCGACTTCTATAGCGCTATTAATGGCGATCATGGCATCGTTACGGGCAATATTGGTCGGGGAGTTGACGTATTCGCTGGGGTAAAATTCAACATGAGGGTTGCCATCCACAAAGTCATACAAGGCTTTGCTGCCCATACAAAAACTGGTGACGGTTTTGCCGGGGTGAAAGGTCTTTTTTCTGTTATTAATCACGCCTTTGGTGATCAGTTCCATCACGCCGTCTGAGATCACTTCAGAGTGCACACCTAAATCTTTGTGATTACCCAAATAACGTAAAACGGCTTCAGGAATTTTGCCTATACCCAGCTGCAAGGTTGAACCATCTTCAATCAGCATCGACACGTACTGACCAATACGCTCAGTCACTTCATCAAGTTGTGGCGGTGGTAACTCCGGTAAGTCTTCGGCTTGTTCGATAAAAGCATGAATTTGGCTTTGATGGATAAAGGTATAACCATTGGTGCGCGGCATCTTAGGATTAATTTGCGCTATGACTTTTTTGGCAGAACGCACAGCAGCAGAAACGGCATCTACCGACACCCCCAAAGAGCAATAACCAAAAGCATCAGGCGGGCTCACCATCACCAAAGCGGCATCTAAAGGCAAAATTTCATTTTTAAACAGCGCCGGTACTTCAGATAAAAAACAAGGAGTGTAGTCGGCACGGCCCTCAGCGACAGCACTGCGGACTTTGTCACCGGCAATAAATAACGCGTTGATTTTAAATAAATCGCTGTAACGTTGTTCTGCCCAGCAGTTATCAGCCAGCACCATCAGTTGCACCAGCTCTATATCATGCAGGTTTTTACTGCGGGCCATTAAATCTGCCAGCAAAGCCTGAGGCGCGGCGGCGTGTGAGCCAATAAAAATACGATTACCGGATTGCAGCAATGCACTCCAGTCCAGCGATTTTGCCGGCGATTTGTCTGATGTTTTGGCCATACAGCATCCTTTTTCTTTACCATGTCAGAATACAACGGTTTTGTCAGTGCGACTTAAGTAGATAATCTGCTTTTTACTTTGCCATTGCTTTGAGCAAGCTCAATTCTTCTTCCAATATCCGCCAAAACTTTTCATCCAGACACTGTGCCACATTCAGTCTGGTGTAGTGATCGGCATCGGGCAGGGTGCTAAACTGTGAACCCGGTGCCAATACCACCTGACGTTGCTGTAGGCGCTCTGACAATAAACTGCTGCTGACGCCTTCCGGCAGTTTGACCCAACATAAAAAACCTGCCGAAGGTTCTGCCCATAACTGACAATCCAGCTGCTTTAACTTCGAAAACACTAAACTGCGGGCCTGCTGTAAACGACGCTTTAATTGCTCAAGGTGACGTCGATAACCTCCGCCTGTTAATAGTGCGTACACCAGACGTTCCATGGTATTGGAGGTGGATATACCGCTGATCAGTTTTAAATCGGTCAATGCCGCAATAGTGGCTGGTGCTGCAGCAATAAAACCTACCCGTAAATCAGCGGACAAAGTTTTTGACATACTGCCTAAGTAGATGGTTTCAAAGCCATTGTTTGACTGAAAACCTGCCATCGAAGCGTAACGCGATACCGGCTGAGTTTCAAAGTCGGCGTAGATATCATCTTCAATCAACAAACATTGATGCTGTTGCAGCAGCTGTAAGACGGCAAAAGCACGGGCCGGATGGATACTCAAAGACACAGGGTTCGACAGCACTGAATTGGTTAAATAAGCTTTGGGTTGATACTGCTTTACCAGTTGCTGCATCAGAGCTAAATCCGGTCCTTCTTTCGTACGTGGTACCACCAGCAACTGCACCTGATGCAAACGCAGCAAAGCAAAGAAGTTATAAAAGCCCGGATCATCCACCATCACCCAATCGCCTGGTTTCAGATGCAAACGAAAGACTAAATCCAGCGCATGAGAGGCGCTGTAGGTCAGCAGAATATGGGCTGGTTCTGTGACAATAGATAACTGCGACAAACGCTGGGTGAAATACTGGCGCAAGGGGAAATAGCCCTGAGCTGGGCCATAGTCGGTTAAAGATTGCGGCTGACGCGCTAAATCCCGCATCGCCTGACGTATTTCCTGATCCGGCATCCAATCCGGTGATAACCAACCCGCTGATGCTTTGATCCAGTGAGGTTCGCGCAGCAAAGTCTGACGCATCAGGGCGACATCCTGCTGTCTGCTGCTTTGGCTGGCGCTGGATTCCAGTTGCTGTTGCTGCTCAGTTAAACGGCTGACATAAACCCCGCTGCCAGGCTGAGATCGGACAAAACCAGCGGCAGAGAGTTTTTCATACAGCTCTGCCACCGTAAATTTACTGATCTCTAAATGCGCGGCTAAAAGCCGGATTGAAGGCAGCCTGGCACCTGCAACCCAACGGCCGGATTGGATGGCTTGTTGTGCCTGCAGATACAACTGACTGCTAAAACTTTCCTTGCTGGCTTTATCCAACTGCCACTGAGTCACTGCAATTGTCATGGAATTTTCACCTGTACAGTCCAGTAATCTTTGTCGATAACTGTCCTGATTGTCATGGTCTCTAGCTTTGTATACTAACTGAAGTTGGCTGACTGTCCAGCCGCTTATGGGAGTATTTGTTATGTCCGTAGTCTCAGTTTCACCACAAGATCAAAGCAGCTTGCCGTTTTGGCAAAAGCCGCTGGTGCAAGGCTTATGGTTTGGCAGTTTAGGCATGCTGATGTTCTCTGCTGGTTTACCAGCAACCCGAATGGCAGTGCTGGATATGCCGCCGGTTTTTGTCGGCGCGGGCAGGGCTTTAATAGCGGCAGTACTGGCTTTGATACTGCTGCTGGTTACACGACAACGGCTACCCAATTCTAAACAGTGGCAAGGTTTAGCTTTAGTGGCTTTGGGCTCAGTGTTTGCTTATCCGGTGTTATCTGCTTTGGCTTTGCAGCAGGTGGGAGCCAGTCACGGCATTCTGGTCACCAGTGTGATGCCACTTTTTACTGCCTTTTTTGGCGCATATTTAACTAAACAATGGCCACGTATTGGCTTTTGGTTGTTTGCACTGCTGGGGGCCGCTTGTGTTGCGCTTTACGCTTTACAGCACAGCACTGGCCCTTTTCAGCTCGCTGATGGTTATCTGGTGTTAGCGAGTTTTTTATGCGGTTTTAGTTATGCCAAAGGGGCTATTTTATCCAAAGAACTTGGCAGCTGGCAGGTGATCTGCTGGGCGCTGGTGATGTCGATTCCTGTATTGCTGCCCTGGGTTTGGGCTTATCAGCCTGATTACGCGGCTGTCTCACTTCAATCCTGGCTGGCGCTGGGTTATCTGTCTGTGTTTACCATGTTTATCGGCTTTTTCTGCTGGTACAAGGGCTTGGCTATTGGCGGCATAGCTAAAGTCAGTCAATTGCAGCTGTTATCGCCTTTTAGCGGGCTGGCCTTGTGTGCGCTCTTGCTGGCGGAACCACTACAATGGATCCACTGGATATTGGCATTGACTGTGGTGGGTTGTATCGCATTGGGACGTCGCTTTAGCTAATCACACCATATATCCAAAGTAATTGAAGTTGCAGGGAGGCGACAAGTCAGAGAGACCCCGGGAGCATAGTAAAGCTATGTGACCGGGGCGAAATGCCGCAGTCAACAAAGCTGCAGTTTCAAGAACGAAGGGTATAAACCAGAGATACTTTGAGTTTAGCGTTAAAAAAGCGTATAGTGGCGCGCTATTTTTGGGGCTGTGCTGGCAAGCTAAACTTGTCGGCGCGGCTTATATATGACTCTTTGTTGGATCAAAAACACTGTGATTTCTACCGCAAATATTACGATGCAATTTGGCGCTAAGCCGCTTTTTGAAAATATCTCCGTTAAATTCGGCGACGGCAACCGCTATGGTTTGATTGGCGCCAACGGTTGCGGTAAATCAACCTTTATGAAGATCCTCAGCAAAGAGTTAGACCCTAGTGGTGGTAACATTTTTGTTGAACCTAACCACCGTGTGGCTAAGTTGCACCAGGACCAGTTCGCCTTTGAACAATACACTGTCATTGACACTGTGATTATGGGCCACGCTGAACTGTGGAAAGTGAAAGAAGAACGTGACCGTATTTACGCTGATCCAAATATGAGCGAAGAAGACGGTATGCGTGTAGCCGATTTAGAAGTCGCTTTTGGCGAAATGGACGGCTACAGCGCTGAATCCCGTGCCGGCGAATTATTGATTGGCGTAGGTATTCCGGTTGAACAGCATTTTGGTTTAATGTCCTCTATCGCACCGGGCTGGAAACTGCGGGTGTTATTGGCTCAGGTATTATTTGCCGACCCGGAAATCATGTTACTGGACGAACCGACCAACAACCTGGATATCAACACCATCCGTTGGTTAGAAGAAGTCCTGGCTGAACGTAACAGCACCATGGTTATTATTTCGCACGACCGTCACTTCTTAAACAGCGTGTGTACTCATATGGCCGACTTAGACTACGGCGAATTACGTGTGTACCCAGGCAACTACGATGAATACATGACAGCTGCGACTCAGGCGCGTGAACGTTTATTGTCTGATAACGCCAAGAAAAAAGCTCAGATTGCTGAGTTGCAAACCTTCGTCAGCCGTTTCTCTGCCAACGCCTCTAAAGCGCGTCAGGCCACATCACGTGCTAAACAAATTGATAAAATTACCCTGTCTGAAGTAAAAGCTTCCAGCCGGGTGAATCCATTTATCCGTTTTGATCAGCAAAAGCAGCTGTACCGTTTAGCCTTAGAAGTGACGGAATTAAACAAGAGCTTTGATGATCTGCACGTACTGAAAAACCTTGATCTGACGATTGAAGTCGGTGAGAAGGTGGCTATCCTCGGTACTAACGGTATTGGTAAAACGACTTTCTTAAAATGTCTGGTTGGCGATTTAACCGCTGAAAAAGGCATAGTGAAATGGTCTGAAAACGTCAATATTGGTTATTATGCTCAGGACCATGAATACGAGTTTGAAGGCGCTCAAAAAGATATGACGCTGTTTAGCTGGATGAGCCAGTGGAAACAGCCTTCAGATGATGAACAGGCTATCCGTGGTATTTTAGGCCGTTTATTGTTTTCTCAAGATGACATAGCCAAGCCAACACGCGTATTGTCAGGTGGTGAAAAAGGCCGGATGTTATTTGGTAAGCTGATGCTGCAACGCCCAAATATTCTGGTGATGGATGAACCTACCAACCACTTGGATATGGAATCTATTGAATCCCTGAACATGGCGCTGGAAATGTACAAAGGCACGCTGATTTTTGTCAGCCACGACCGTGAATTTGTATCCTCACTGGCGACCCGTATCGTTGAAATGACAGATAACGGCGTACGTAACTTCGCTGGTACTTACGAAGATTATTTAGTGCAGCAAGCTGAACTGGCGGCCCGTTCGTAACAACAGCCATGATGTTGTATGCTAAGAAGCCGGTCTGAACACCGGCTTTTTTACTTTTGGGTGAGGACTTATCTGTAATGACAGAATGGCAGAGAGTGGCTGATCTGGTTAGTAGCATCCGGACCATGGATTTTAGTCAACGGCTGGCAGCTTTTCTTAAAACAGAGTTGCACTGTGACCAACTGCTGTTGTTGGGCTGCAGAACCGATAAACATCCGATTTATTTGTACGACTGCATAGATACGAAACGGGAGTTCTTGTTTCATCACTATTTAATGGATTCTTACCTGCAAGACCCTTTTTATCTTCGTGCTCAGCAAGCGACTACCGACGGATTATGGCGTTTGCAGGATCTGTTTGATTCGGCTAAAGCACGTAAAAGCTACCAGACGTTTTTTACCGAAAAGACCGGTTTGCATGATGAGTTCTGCCTGAGTTTTAAGCTGGAATCAAACCGCTGGATTGTTCTGTTTATCGGTTATCGCGAACCCAACCATGCCCGTTATCAAACCAGCTATGAAATATTGGCGCGGCTGCAAGGTCTGCTCAGCGCTTTAGTTCGCCAGCATTGGGGCCAGGACAGCTTTGTCGTATCCAGCGCTTCGTCAGACAAAACTGGCTTGCAGCACCAACTGAGCCAGGCATTTTCCTGTTTTGGCCAGCAGTTACTGACCGATAAAGAGCAGCAGATTGCCTGTTTGTTACTGCAGGGTTTTGATTCAGAGGATATAGCCCAGCAGCTGCATATCAGCACTGGCACGGTCAAAAACCATCGCAAAAAAATCTACGCTAAACTGCAAATTGGCTCATTAAGCGAGTTATTCCAGTTATTTCTGACTCATCTGCTGGCCAGCTAAAATGCTTTTCTTATCCCTTTAGGGACATGCCTTTTTCTGCTGCTGAACTTTAAGCTGCTGCTTTTCACATATATGCAAAAAGAGAGCAGCCAATGACAACAGCAGCGGTGAGCAAACCCCAGTTAGTGGATGACTTACTTGAGCGTGGCCTGATAGCCCAATGTTCAAATCCAGAACTTTTACGTGACTTTTTGAGCAGCAGACAAAGCTTGTACTGTGGTTTTGACCCCACAGCGGGCAGCTTACATATAGGCCATCTGGTTCCTTTGTTGATGCTAAAACGTTTTCAGGATGCAGGCCATCACGTCATAGCATTAATAGGAGGAGCTACAGGTTTTATTGGCGATCCAAGCTTTAAAGCCACTGAGCGCAGTTTAAACGACACAAAAAGCATTCAAACCTGGACTGAGCAGCTTGGCTGCCAGATCATTGCGCTGTTGCAACCCGTGTTATCTGAACCGCTACAGCTGGTTAATAATGCAGACTGGCTGTCGACGCTGGATGTTATTAGTTTTTTTCGGGATGTAGGCAAACATTTTTCAGTCAATGCCATGATGCGTAAAGATTCTGTGCGTCAGCGGCTGGAGCGGCCCGATCAGGGCATTTCTTTTACAGAGTTCAGTTACAGCTTGCTGCAGTCTTACGATTTTGCCATGTTAAACCAACGCTTTGGCTGTACTTTGCAGATAGGGGGCAATGATCAGTGGGGCAATATAGTGGCAGGTATCGATCTGACCCGCAGATTAAACCATGCCAAAGTGGAAGGTTTAACCCTACCTTTGATCACTAAAGCCGATGGCACTAAGTTTGGCAAAACCGAATCCGGCACAATTTGGCTGGATAAAAGCAAAACCTCGCCTTACTGCTTCTACCAGTTTTGGTTAAATACCGACGATAAAGACGTGTATCACCTGCTGCGTTACTACAGTTTTTTAAGTTGCGCCGAGATAGCTGCTATAGAGCAATCGGATCGCAACTCTGGCAGCAAACCTCAGGCCCAACGTATTCTGGCAGAGCAGGTGACCCGCTTTGTGCACGGTGAGGCAGGGCTGCTCTCGGCTGAACGGATCACTAAGGCCCTGTTTACAGGACAGCCGCAGCAACTGAGCTTAGCTGAATTACAGCAGTTGGAACTGGATGCTTTGCCCTGTGTCGAGATATGCAATAGTCTGACGCTTACTGAGGCCATGCAAAAATCTGGATTGGCGTTATCAAAAAGCAAAGCCAGAGAGCTGTTAAGCGCACAAGCCGTAAGACTGAATGGTGACGTGGTACAACAGGATTTGAAAATGTCTGGTTATAAGCCATTACATCATCAGTTCTGGTTACTGCAACGAGGCCACAAGAGTTTTTATTTGTTAAAAATTAGCCTGTGACGGTTTACTCGCTGAGCATATGTTCAAGGCATGACGATAAACATGCCTTGAACAATGAACCCTAATCCAACTGACTGCGAAACGAAGTGCGCCGCTGGAGCACGTTAAATAGTGGCGTGGCCATCATGGTGGTGACTATGGTCATCAGCACCAGCACAGTGAATAAATCTTCCTTAATCACGCCATTTTGCAGAGCAATATTGAGCAAAATCAGTTCCATCATGCCACGTGCGTTCATCAAAATACCTACAGCAAGCGCCATAGGGTGGTTCTCGCCACAAAGCCGCGCAGCCAGGTAACAGGCCACAGCTTCGGCAAAAATAGAGGCCGCAATCACAGCCAGCGCAATTTGCCATAAGGTGCCCGGGTTTAAACATACTGGTGTCAAATTCAAGGCCCACTAAAAACATATAAAGGCCAATACCCACTTGTGCGCCTAAGGATAAGAAGGGCCGGTAGTCTGCAGAAAACAGCTGCTGCTGGAATTCCGGCGCTAAAGCGCCAAATAAGGTAGGACCTAATAAAATACCAGCGATCATTTCGCCGACCACTCTGGGTTGGCCTACCTGAATAGCCAGCCAGCCCACGATCCGGGCTACAACCAGGATCACCAACAACTGAATAAAAAAGGCACTGACGCCTACTGGCATAGCTTCCACAACACACTCCGCAAACAAGGAATCAAAGAAGGATTTAAAGCGTGCATTGTAGCTGGCGTAGTGTGACAAAACCAAGACTATCGAAACCAAACCCTTGTTTTATGCCATCTTCGATCCCATTGATCTATATCAGCTTATACCTATGGATATTTGAGCGCCTGGCGTGAATTGTGATAGGGTATTTGCATTCTTTGCCGCAACACGGAGTTTCTTATGAAGATTAATATTGGTATTGAAGATGATGATCGTAAAGCCATTGCTGATGGTTTAGCTGTGTTATTGGCTGATACATATACACTGTATCTGAAGACACATAACTATCACTGGAACGTGACTGGCCCTATGTTTCAGACGCTGCATGTTTTATTTGAAACTCAGTACACTGAGCTGTCGCTGGCGGTAGATTTAATCGCTGAGCGTATTCGAGCTTTAGGTGAATTTGCGCCGGGTTCTTATAAAGAGTTTGCCAAGCTCACCAGCATTAAAGAAGCCGATGGTATTCCGGCTGCTCAGGATATGATTAAAGATCTGGTGAAAGGCCAGGAAGCTTTAGCAAAATCTGCGCGCGCCATAGTACCTGTCGCTGATAAAGCCTCAGATGAACCAACATTGGATTTATTAACTCAGCGTATGCAGGTACATGAAAAAAATGCCTGGATGCTCAGAAGCTTATTGGGTTAATTCTCTTTAGGATTTCCCAAGGTTCAAATTAAACAAAAGCCTGTCCGGAGCAATCCCGACAGGCTTTTTTACTCTATGCCCCAACGATTTATATCAGTTATAAACTGCCAATTTGGAAGTTATATTCGATTTTACCTTACACCCATCTCCAGCTTATTATCACACCGTTCCCTGAATAACCCGGCAGAGAAGCATCATGCTGCAGTTGGGTTGGGCAGAACCAATACGTACTTGTTGTGGTAATTTATCCGCCCTTTGCCCCTGTTACAGCAATGAAACAGGGGCTTTTTTAGCAACAGGCGTTTATACCGTCGTACTTGAAGCTGCAGCTTTGTTGACTACGCCACTCGGCCCTGTCACATAGGTTAACTATGCTCCCGGGCACTCACTGGCTTGTCGCCTCGCTGCAACGCTAAATTACTTAGGTATAGAACTTAGTAGGTTTCCTGAATTACAGAGGTTGTTATGAAACGTATAGTGCTATTTTTAATCACGAACTTAGCTGTGATGTTAGTGCTGAGTATCGTTTTAAGTATTGTGTTTAAAGTCTTTGGTATTGATAACCGCAGCATGGGTGGCTTACTGATATTTGCTGCTGTGTTTGGTTTTGGTGGTTCTTTTATCTCTTTAGCTATGTCCAAGTGGATGGCAAAACGTTCGACTGGCGCTGTGGTCATTACACAACCGTCAAACGCGACTGAGCACTGGTTGCTCAACACAGTGCAACGTCAGGCGAAACAAGCTGGTATTGGTATGCCGGAAGTCGCGATTTACGACTCGCCGGAAATTAATGCGTTTGCCACAGGCATGAGCCGTAATAATGCGCTGGTGGCTGTCAGTACAGGTTTATTGCATGCGATGACGCAGCAGGAAGCCGAAGCAGTATTGGCCCATGAAGTGTCCCACGTTGCTAACGGCGATATGGTGACGCTGACGCTTATTCAGGGTGTAGTGAATACCTTTGTTATTTTCTTTGCCCGGATTGTGGCTGGTTTTATTGATAACTTCTTTCGCTCCAGTGACGAAGAAGAAAGTCAGGGCGGTGGCATCAGCTACATGATCACTGTGTTTGTGCTGGAAATGATCTTTGGCGTGCTGGCGAGCATTATCGTGATGTGGTTCTCCCGTCAGCGTGAATACAAAGCCGACGCTGGTGCAGCCCGTTTAGTGGGCGCGAGCAATATGGTGGCTGCGTTACAACGTTTAAAAGGTAATCATGAAAGCCAGTTACAAGGCTCCATGACTGCTTTTGGTCTGGCAACTAAACCTGCTGCTTCAGAGCTTTTTATGAGCCATCCGCCACTGGATAAACGTATTCATGCGTTGCAAAGCCGATCCTTTGAAGGCTAGTCTGTTATGAAAAACAAGCCCCTGCATCGACAGGGGCTTGTTTTTGTCAGAATTTAAACCCGGAAGGTTCTGGCGTTACTTAATAATTCAGTCGCCAATTTTTCCTGCTCCTTTGCTGTCAGGTTTAACTCTGTCATCGCGTGCTCTGTATGAGCCGCCAAACCTTGCACAGCCGTCAGTTCATCGCGCATTTGCTGATTATGCTGGTATTGTTGCTCACTGGACTGGGCTATAGTTGCAGTGTCTGTGCTGACCTGTGCAATCAGTTGTTTTATTTCCCCTAAAGCCTGTAACGCCTGTTCTGAACCTGTGACACAAAGCTGTGCACTTTCACGCTCTTTTGCTAAGTCCAACGCGGTTTCGTCCACTGTGCTCATAAGGCGGTTCAGCATCTGCTGAATTTCCATAGTCGCCTGACGAGTACTGCCAGATAAGCGCCGCACTTCATCGGCTACTACAGCAAAACCACGTCCATGTTCACCAGCTCTTGCAGCCTCAATAGCAGCGTTTAGCGCTAATAGATTGGTTTGTTCTGAAATTCCTTTGATGGTATCCAGCACTGTAACTATATCAGTGGCCGCAGAGCGTAGCTGATCCATACTCTGACTGGAAGAGCTAACCTGCTCAGCCAGATGACGCATTGAACCGGCCACTAAATCCACCGCCTGATAACCTGAATCTGCCTGCTGATTAGCATGATTGGCCTGGCTGGCTGAGCGACGTAACTGTTCGGCTGAAAGCTGTAGTTGTTGATCCAGACTTTGAGATTGCTGCAGCAAATGGCTGATAGCCGCACCTTGTTGCATCGCCGAGCTTTTGCATTCCAGACTGATTTGCAGGTTCTGGGTTGCTGCTGAAGCACTTTGCTCACAAGTACTGGTTAGCTTCGTCACCAGAGTGCAAAAAGAGCTAAATAGTTTATTAAGTGCAGCGCCAATATCAGCTAATTCGTCTTTAGATCGTAAATCAAACCGCACTGTTAAATCATGAGACTGCGCAGAGCCCTCAATACGTTGATGCAATGCCAGCATAGGTTTGGCAAAACGCTGGGCTAATAGATACACCAGCAGCACCACCAGTATTCCAAGCAGCAGTACAGAAAGCAGGGTGCTTAGAATCAGATTGGTTCGAATAGTGCTGACAGCCGCCAGACTCTCTGATAATTCCTGCTGCACAATAAGCGCATAGTGTCGCTGGCCAATCTGCAGAGGGCGCCAGCTGACTAATGAGTCTATGCCGCGGTAATCTTCAGCTTCAGCCACGCCGGATTTGCCCGCTAAGGCATCTTTGATCTGTGGCAGTTGCAATTTGGTATGGCCACCCAAACCATATGGACCGGCTTTAAACTCCGGATACTTTGCGACGAAGCTGGCTTTATCGGTCAGATAAGGCCTGACTTCGGTTACAAGTTTCTGATCCTGGTCCACAAGGTACAAATCACCGGTCTGACCTAAACCTAAATCCTGCCATTTTTGATTTCCGGTCATCAAATCTGTAAAACGGCTCACCGGGTACTGAGCTATTAAAAATCCTACCGGAGTCTCAGCGCTGTTTGGATGGAAAACAGGCACGCCAAAAAACAGCACTTGCTGCTGGAATGAACCGGAAAAAGCGCTGATTGCCGAGATCTGTAAGCCAGCTTTAGGCTTTTGCTTTAAGCTTTTGGCTAATGTTGCTAGTTCAGTGTCGGCAAAAGCGCCATTTTGTAAATTGCTGGCAAAAACCGGACCTTTATTGACGTTATACAACACGTCCAGACTGTTGGCATCCACCAGCATTAAGTCCTGAAAACCATAGCGGTCAACAATTTCTTTAAAGCTGCTGTGGTATTTTTTGTGCTGCTGGCCATAAACCGAGCCGTCGCTGCGATCATCCAACAGTTGCTGCTTGCCCAAAGGCTGAGGGTTTTCGGCGACATAAAACTTTTGTAGCAACAAGGTTTCAAATTTAGATTTTTCCAGCCATGAGCTGGTATTAACGGCCAGCCCTTGTGTCTGAGCCTGGAAATACGGCTGGTACTTTGTTTTGTACCAGTCGCCCAGCTGCTGTTTCAGGCCATCCAGGTTCGGTGCAGACACTTCATAACGGTAGGACACAAAAGGGTTCTTAAAGCTGTACAGAGCTTCCTGTGTCAGGCGGTTTTTAGCTAACGAATTGAGTAATTGTTGCTGGCTGTCGAGCTGGGTTTGCAGCATGGTATGCCTGCTTGCTGCCAGAGCCTGAAATTGTTGTTCTGCACTTTGATGTACAGCATCTGTACTGTCTTTTAAGGCGAGCAGGCCACTGGTGCTGGCTGATAAAATCACCGCCATTACAGTCAGCACACCTGCTCCGAGGGTTAATTTTCTGGCGATATTCATACGACTCGTATCTCCACTAAGTTTCAGGCACAGGCAGAGTAGAGGCGACCGATTGCAGATTTATGACAATTAAAAAGCAGGTTTTGCAGATGACGGTTTAATGTGCACTACTTAAGCTTTAAGTAATAAGCTTATATCTTTCTGGAATGAAAAAGCTTTGCTAAGATAAGCCATCATTTGTTCAGTCCACCAGTAGCGGTGATTTATGCAGCAGCCTGTTGTCCATGCGTTTTTTGAATCTCAAAGCTTTACCTACAGTTATTTGGTCTGGGATCCATTAAGCAAAGAGGCTGCGGTGATCGATCCGGTATTGGATTTTGATGCAGCTTCTGGTTCCACCAGTACAAGTTCTGCAGAGCAGATCATGGCTAAGGTAAAAGAGCATAACCTGACAGTGCAGTGGTTACTGGAAACTCATGTGCATGCCGATCATTTATCTGCCGCCCCCTTTCTGAAACAACAACTCGGTGGTCGTATCGCAATAGGTTCAGGTATTACCGAAGTGCAGCAGTTGTTTGGTCAGGTGTTTAACCTGAAAGATTTAAAAACGGACGGTTCAGCTTTTGACAAACTATTTGCCGATGGCGAAGATTTTATGCTGGGAACCATCCGCTGCTCTGTGTTACACACTCCAGGTCATACGCCAGCTTGTGTCAGTTATTGCATTGGCGATGCAGTTTTTGTGGGCGACACTTTGTTTATGCCTGATTATGGTTCGGCACGTTGCGATTTCCCGGGCGGCGATGCGGCAACCTTATACAACTCAGTGCAAAAGCTATATCAGTTGCCTGAGCAGACCCGGATGTTTTTATGCCACGATTACAAAGCGCCAGGGCGTGATGAGTTTGTCTGTGAGACCACAATAGCAGCGCAAAAACAGCAGAATATCCACCTAAAACAAGGCACCCGTGAAAAGGATTTTGTCGCTATGCGCACGACCAGAGACAAAACTCTGAGCATGCCCAAACTGATATTGCCTTCGGTGCAGGTGAATGTGCGGGCAGGGCAGTTCCCAGCGGCAGAAGACAATGGCACTGTGTATTTAAAGCTTCCGCTGAATTTTTTTCGATAAGGACCTAGCTTATGCAACTGGTCATAGTGACAGATGTTTTTGGCGCTCAGCCTGAAGTGCTTTCACAGTTTGATCAGCTAGGTTCGCATTATCTTTGTGTGCAGCCTTATGATCATCAGCCTCCATCCTTTTCCGATGATCATGAAGCTTATCAGTATTTTCAGACGCATGGCGGACTTGAGGCGTATAGCAATAGGCTAGGCGAGGTGCTTAAAGCACAGATAGAGCCGGTATTTTTAGTGGGTTTTAGCGCGGGTGCCGCTGCCTGCTGGGCCAATCTGGTTTTAGAGCATTTAACTATAGAGCATTGTGTTGGTTTTTATGGTGGTCAAATCAGGCAAATGACTCATCTTCAGCCGCTTTATCCAACAGAATTGATATTTGCTGAAGAGACGCATTTTTCAGTGTCGGAACTGATGAGCGGATTAGCAGATAAAGCTAATGTAAAACAAAGCCTTGCACCTTATCTTCATGGTTTTATGAATCCGTTATCTAAGGGTTATCATGCTGAAGCAGCAGCGGTTTATTGGGGCAAAATAAAGGCCGGATATTTATCCAGCCTTTAGTAGTCAGAATGACCAGAGCCTATTAACGCACGTTGGTGCTTTCGAAAATTTTATCAGCAGAAGCTGCGACAAAACCACCGTACAGCTGGCCATTGGCCATAGGGTAACGACGGGCAAATTCATAGAAGCAACTAGGGATATTGCGAGTGCCATCGGTGAATTGAACCGGTGCTTCGTCTGCTAAAGTAGAAGACTGTTCCAGTAACACTTCTGGCGTGCCTTTGATTTCGCCACCTGAGGTATTTAACGGAAAACCTGCATCTTTTAATGCCTGATTAACCGACTCCAGCGTTTCATAGTTGTTCAGGGCATTGACGCTGACCGTAAAGTGGTTGGCACGGTAACCCCAGACTGACATCCAGGCGGCATATTCACTTTCAGCTAATAAGGTTTCGTAGCTGGCTTGGTCAATAGTCCAGTGACGGCCTGAGTAGAGGAAGTTATCTGCAGTAACAGCAGATTCTGGGATTTGATCAACCAGTTTACGCACTATGCTTTGCAGCTCCGGGGAGCATTTTTCTAACAGCAGCTCGGAGATAAAGACTTTTGGCAGCGTTGGATCTTTATGCTCAAAATGTTTGGCATAGAGCTTTTTTGTTTCAAAGTGGTATTCGCCACCTTCGGTATAACCTAAGGCCAACAGGTGAGCGGCCAGTTTTTCAAGGTTTACTTTCTCAATATTAAAAGTACGCAAAGCTATGTGATCGTTAATCACGTCGTTCTGTTGCGACGAACCTAAAATGGCGTGAATTTTTTTCGCAGAAGGGGTGACCTCCAGGTAGTTAGCCCAGAGTTGGTTAAACAGTTCTTTCACATCAGTATGCATAACGAGTCCTGCTCTGTTGATTATGGTGTTCTAGCTGACAAGTGTAGCGACCTTGCCAGCTTATTATGTTGATCTGGTTCAGCTTTACAGTACTAAACCCGGGCTTAACGTTGCTGGCAACACCACCTGGTCAGCTTCGACTGAAGATACAGGGTAAGCGCAATAGTCGGCAGCATAATAAGCACTGGCTCTGTGGTTGCCGCTGGCGCCAATGCCTCCAAAAGGTGCTGCACTGGAAGCGCCGGTAATAGGTTTGTTCCAGTTGACGATACCTGCGCGGATTTGCTGGAAAAACAGCTGATAATCGTCAGCAGAATCAGCCAGTAAACCAGCAGATAAGCCATATTTACTGTTATTAGCTTCAGCAATAGCCTGTTCAAAATCATCGTAGCGATAGACTTTTAACAGTGGGCCAAAGTGTTCTTCGTCCGGAATACCATTTACGCCTGTAACATCCAGAATACCTGGCGTGGCATAAGCACCGTGAGCTTCAGGTAAGGTGAGTTCAACTAATACCTTAGCGCCCATCTCGACCAGCTGTTGCTGGGCTTTGGCCATACCTTCGGCTGCTTTGGCAGAAATCATAGCGCCGTAAAAAGGTTGTTCTGTGGCAAAAGGGTCGGCAACCTTTATGTTTTTAGTGGCAGCCACCAACTCTGCCAAAATGGCATCCCCATTGGCCGTATTTGGCACAAATAAGCGACGGGCGCAGGTGCAGCGCTGGCCAGAGCTAATAAAAGCCGACTGAATAATGTCATGCACAGCTGCTTTAACATTAGCAACGTCTTTGATAATGAGCGGGTTATTCCCACCCATTTCCAGCGCCAGTATTTTACCTGGCTGACCAGCAAATTGCTGATGCAGGTAATGTCCAGTGCCAGAGCTGCCAGTGAAAAACAAGCCATCTAACTGAGGATGAGCAGCCAAGGCTTTACCTGTAGCTACTTCACCTTGTAACAAGGTCAGCACGCCAGTTGGTAAGCCAGCCTGTTGCCATAACTGCACTGTGTATTCAGCTACTTTAGGTGTTAGTTCAGATGGCTTAAATACCACCACGTTACCGGCAATCAGAGCCGGAACTATATGACCGTTTGGTAAATGGCCGGGGAAGTTGTAAGGACCAAACACTGCAACTACACCATGAGGTTTATGGCGGATAAAGGCCTTAGCGCCTGGCATTGGGTTTTCTACGGTACCAGTGCGTTCTTCATGGGCGCGTTTGGATATGGCAATTTTACCTATCATGGCGGCCACTTCAGTACGGCTTTCCCATAAAGCTTTACCGGTTTCTTCTGCAATGGTGCGAGCCATGGTTTCAGTGTTTTCTTGCAGTAAGGCAGCAAATTTTTCAATCACCACCAGACGTTCTGTAAGAGATAACGCCGACCAGCGATAAAACGCCTGACGTGCAGATAGTAAAGCCTGATGCACCTGGGCTTCATCAGCGCTGTTGCCTTGCCAAATCGATTTACCTGTTGCAGGGTTCACAGACTGAAAAGCTAAACCAAAACCGACTTGCCATTGACCTTCGATAAACTGCACCGCAGCTTTTGTCGGTGCTTTTGTATTCGCTTCGTTCATTTCACTGCCTTTTCTAAAGAGAGGTAACGCACAAAATCGCCATTGCTGACCATCAGAGCTTCAGCCAATTCTGGGCTGATCACCAGTTCGTGATTGTCATTCAGTGCCGCATTTTTGCTAAATACAGCACGGAAATTGGCAGTCTGGGTATTACAAATGGAAAGAGTTGCGTTACCTTCGACAGGCGCCACCAGCACTTTAATTTTATGGCTGTTGCGCACTGATTTAATTTGTTTTAATTGGCACTCAACCGTTGGGCCACCGTCAAATAAGTCGACATAACCACGGTGGAAAAAACCTTCGTTTTCCAGAAGAGCCAAAGCAGGTTTGGTGTTTTCATGCACTTCACCTATCACTTGCTGCGCAGATTCAGGCAACAAGCTGACATAAATAGGGTGGCGTGGCATTAAATCGGCGATAAAACCTTTGTTACCGACACCAATCATATAATCAGCAGTAGGGAAGTCGATGCTAAAAAAATATGACTGCAGCCATTTCCAGAAGGGTGGTAAACCCGAATCATCGGCCACACCACGCATTTCTGCGATCACCATTTTGGAGAAACGCTTTGGATGCTCGGCCATAAATAAAAACCGCACTTTGGATAAAAAGCGGCCGTTTAAGCCCTGGCGGTATGGTTCGCGTAAAAACAGCGTACAAATCTCAGAGACACCAGTGTAGTCATTACACATGGTCAGCACTTCAACTTGCTTAAACACATCCAGCTCTTTGGAGTGATGCACCACGGTGCTTTTATGGAAATGGTACAAAGGGTTTTCCAGGCCAACTGAGGCTTCAATACCTGAAGTACCGACAATTTCGCCTGTGCTGGTATCTTCCAATACGAACAGATAGCCCTGATCGCCCATAGCCTCAACGGCAGTTGCGAAACTTTGCTCAGAACGGGCAATTTTCGCCTGCAATTTTTGCTCATTGACCGGCAAAGAGGTAAAACCAGCCCCTGATTCAATAGCAATTTGCATCAGGACAGGGTAATCCGATTGTCGGATAGGACGGATCAACAACATAAATTTAGTATTCCTGCTTCATTCTTGTTTTTATAATCGTTTTTGACAAAAGTCAGGGAGCTTAATCAGCTCCCTGAACAAGGCTTAAGCCTGTACCATCTTAGCCACAGCTTTTTCAAAACGTTTTAAACCTTCGGCAATATCTGCTTCAGGAATAATCAGCGATGGAGTCATACGAATAACGCTGTAGCCTGCGACTAACATCATTAAGCCTTCATCAGCAGCTGCCAACATAAAATCTCGGGCTTTCCCCTGATACTTGTCATTCAGTGCCGCACCTATTAACAAGCCTTGACCACGAATTTCACTGAACACATCGTATTTGGCATTAATAGCTTTCAAACCGTCACGAAATAACTGTTCACGCTGTTTGACGCCATTTAAAACTTCAGGCGTATTTACTGTGTCAAAAGCAGCAATACCTACAGCACAAGCCAGCGGGTTACCACCATAAGTGGAGCCGTGTGTACCCACCACCAAATGTTTAGCAATAGCAGTGGTTGTCAGCATAGCACCTATAGGGAAACCGCCACCTAAAGCTTTGGCAGTGGTCAAAATGTCAGGCACTACGCCTAAGCCCATATAGGCATACAACTCACCGGTACGGCCGACACCAGATTGTACTTCATCAAAAATCATCAGCGCATTGTGCTTTTTACATAAAGCAGCCACACCCTGGATAAATTCAGCAGTTGGAGTGATGATACCGCCTTCACCTTGCAGTGGTTCTAACATCACAGCACAGGTATTGTCGGAAATCAGTGCTTCTAGACTCGCTAAGTTGTTGTATTCAGCATGCACTATATCGGCAGGTTTAGGACCAAAACCGTCTGAATAGGCAGGTTGGCCGCCTACTGTTACGGTGAAGAAAGTACGGCCGTGGAAACCTTGTTTAAAGGCAATAATTTGGGTTTTGTGTTCACCAAATTCATTTTTAGCAAAGCGACGAGCCAGCTTTAAGGCTGCTTCGTTAGCTTCAGCGCCTGAGTTAGCAAAATAGACTTTTTCAGCAAAAGTGGCGTTGACCAGCTTTTGCGCCAGAATAAGAGCTGGCTCGTTGGTCATTACGTTAGATAAATGCCATAACTTGTCGGCCTGATCTTTTAATGCGCTGACTAAAGCAGGGTGGCAATGACCTAAACAGTTCACGGCTATGCCGCCTGCGAAGTCAATAAACTCGCGACCTGTTTGATCCCAAACTCTTGAACCTAAACCTTTTACCGGGATCACTGCAGATGGTGCGTAGTTAGGAACCATCACTTCGTCGAATAAAGATCTGCTGACTTGCATTGTTGTTCTGCCTCTTTGCTTTTTATTAAATCTGCGTTATCTGTTACCCCACTGCGAATTAGCAGGGCAACTAAGGAATTTCATTTATTATATTGGCCAGACTTACCAATATGCAGTAGCATTATCAACAATATTGCAGTTAATTCTGTCATTTTGATAAGGTAAATGAGCAAAGTGATAAGTTCCGATGACGAAAAGCTATTGGGAATGTTGCGTCGCAACGCCAGAGCCAGTATTTCTGACTTAGCCAGAGCCTTGAATGTATCGCGCAGCACGGTGCAAAACCGCCTGCACAGGCTGGAGCAAAGTGGCGTGGTGAAAGGGTATGTACTGGAATATGGCAGTGCATTTTTAAGCCAGTTAGTCTCAGCTCATGTGGCTATTAAAGTACGACAAAAGCTGACGACGAAAACCAACGTAGAACTCAAACAAATAAGCCAGATTTCCGAGTTATACGCCATCAGTGGTGAGTACGACTTAATTGCTGTAGTGCAGGCACAAAGCACTGAGCAATTGAGCCATATTCTGGATGAAATAGGCAATCTGGATGGGGTAGAGCGCACCAATTCTTCAGTCATTCTTGAGACAAAATTTAAGAGATAAAGTCAAAAATGGCGTTTTTCAGGTCTGACCAGCATGAAATGACCGCCATTTACCCCCAGTTTAGCTGTTGTGAGGTTGCCGCCTTATTCAGACCTGTTATGATCGGCGGCAATTTGAGCCAGCAGGCTAGTTTTGAGAGATCCCCATGAGTACGAAACAACCTCTTTATACCTCCTACGCAGGTCCAGCTTTACTAGAAACTCCGTTGTTAAATAAAGGCAGCGCCTTCACTAAAGAAGAACGTATTGCTTTTAACCTGATTGGTTTATTGCCTCCACGCTATGAAACTATTGAACAGCAACTGGCTCGTGCTTATATGCAGTACTCCAGCTTTGCCGAACCAATTAACAAACATATTTATCTGCGTGCTATTCACGATAAAAACGAAACTTTGTTTTATCGTTTGGTGAAAGAGCACCTGGAAGAAATGATCCCGGTGATTTATACGCCAACAGTAGGGGACGCCTGTGAGCGTTTCTCCGCTATTTACCGCAGCGCCCGTGGTATTTTTGTCTCCTACAGCGAACGTGAGCATATGGATGACATACTGCGCAGCGTCACCAAGAAAAAAGTGAAAGTCATAGTAGTCACAGACGGCGAACGTGTGCTGGGTTTAGGTGACCAGGGCGTGGGTGGCATGGGCATCTCCATCGGTAAGTTGTCTTTATATACAGCCTGCGGTGGTATCAGCCCGGCTTATACCTTACCTGTGATGCTGGATGTGGGTACCAACAACGAAAAACTGTTGAATGACCCTGTGTACATGGGTTCTAAACATAAGCGTATTACAGGCGAAGAATACGATGCTTTTATCGATCAGTTTATGAAAGCAGTAAAACGTCGTTGGCCTGAGGCTTTAGTGCAGTTTGAAGATTTCGCTCAGCCAAATGCTATGCCGATTTTAAAACGTTACCGTGATGAACATTGCTGCTTTAACGACGATATTCAGGGTACTGCAGCTGTCACAGTAGGTTCGTTATTAGCGGCTTGTCACAGTAAAGGCATGAAGTTATCTTCACAAAAAGTAGTCTTTGTCGGCGCAGGCTCTGCCGGTTGTGGCATTGCCGAGCAAATTATCAGTCAAATGAAAACCGAAGGGTTGGATGATGCAACTGCGCGCAAACAAGTCTATATGGTTGACCGTTTTGGTCTGTTAACCGAAGGTATGGCTGATTTACGTGATTTCCAGCAAGCTCTGATGCAGAAAAAATCAGACTTGGCAGACTGGGCTTACAGTGGTGAATATGCTTCTTTATTGGATGTGATGAATTGCGCTAAACCAGATATCTTAATTGGTGTTTCTGGCCAACCAGGCCTGTTCACTGAACAAGTGATCACAGCAATGAAAAAACACTGTGAACTGCCAATTATTTTCCCGTTAAGCAACCCGTCTAAACAAGTGGAAGCCACACCGGAACAAGTGATCAAGTGGACAGATGGTAAAGTGATTATCGCGACCGGCAGTCCGTTTAAGCCTGTGACTCATAAAGGCCAGACTTACCATATTGCACAGTGCAATAACTCGTACATTTTCCCTGGCATTGGTTTAGGTGTAGTTGCTGTGAAAGCCAGCCGCATTAGCGATGATATGTTACGTATCGCCAGCGAAACTTTAGCTGCAGCGTCGCCTTTGGCTAATACAGGGCAGGGATCCTTACTGCCGGCTTTGTCTGAATTGTCTGAGCTGAGCAAAAAAATCGCCTTCGAAGTGGCTAAAATTGCACAAAAACAAGGTTTGGCGCTGGAGATCAGTGATGAAGAATTACTGCAGAAAATTGAACGCAATTTCTGGAAACCAGAATACCGTCAATACAAACGCGTAAGTGGTCATTAAAGTCGGCCACTAAGTTTTCTGCGTTTTTCGTTCAAGTCAGCTAAATAAAAAGTTGGTTTAATCAATACCTTAGCGATTAAACCAACTTTTTTTGTTTTTCCCTCCAACTATTTCTTCATCAGCTCCGACTTACTAATAACTGAAGCACAGGAGCTTGCTATGAAATACCAAAAATCATTTACTTTCACTTTGTTATCCATCGCTATTGCAATCAGTGTTGGCTGCACAGCTCAGGCTGAAACCGCATCTGCAAGCGTTGCAGCTGTAGCACCGCAACAAATTGCTTTTATTAAAAACTGCAAAGTTATACAACAGCGCGCTATGACCACAGATGAATTCGCTGCTTACCAACGCTTAGAAGCTGTTGAGCAGCAAATGGAAGAGCTGCATTTGCCTTTAGAAGCTTTTGAAGCAGAAATGGAGCAACACAGCGAACGTATGGCTGAGCTTTCAGATCTTGTGCATCAGGAAGATGAACGCAGTATTCGTATAGATAAAGTTAAAATGGCTGAGCAGCAAAAATTAGCCGAAGAAATTCATGAAATCACAGAACGCCACAGACCACATTTCGCAGCTTTAGAGCAAAAAGGTGATGAAATCAGCGACATAGCCGATGATTTTACCGACTTACTGGAGAAGTCTGCGCCAGCCGGTGGTTTTGATCATATCCAGGTGATATCAGATTCAGGCAAAACAACTGAATGCTACGATGGCGGTATTAAGCTGATTTCACGCAATTAATCTTCATATTGATACGGAAAACCATATAGACGTTGATGTATATGGTTTTCCTGCTTAGCTTAGGCACCTGTTCTAATCAACGAGTTTAACGCTGCAAATAGAGGTTTATATCGCAAGTAATAGCGTATAAGCAGCAGAACAATAGTCATGTGAATGTTAGATATCTGATTGATATATTTGGAGATATCCCCTTTGTGTCCCATACGCTTAGTATCACATAATGTAAATATTACGTTTAAAATCAATGGCTTGGTGAAAGCCTGCTGCAAAGTTTAGTTGTGATTTTGAGAAGCGGAAAAGCAAAGGCGGTAGAAGCGGGGTGTTTTAGGGAGCTAATTTCTAAACCTGTTTCAAATTGAAACAAGAGTGCACTATTACTGTAGTGCACTCTGCGAGGCTCAGAGCAAGAGCGAAAAACAAGTTATCTATCGGAGTTCGGGCCTAAGAATCGGCGTTAAATCTTTCAGAGCATCGTAAACAAGTGGGTTCTTTGACATTGGAAAGTTACCAGCTTTTTTAATGGCTTTGAGTGAAGACATACAGAGGTTGTAATCACCACCAACAGGAGTTACTGAAGTAACAGAACCATCCGGTGCGAGCTTCATGTTAATCCGGCATTCTTTCCCCCGCATCGTATCGTCCACAAACCAATTCTGCTGGATTTTGGCGATTATCAGAGCCAGATAGTGCTGTTTTTCAGAAAGAATAGGGCTAGCAGCACCGGAAGAATTAGCTTGTTTGGCAAGCTGGGGAGCACGTAACTGTTGCAATGGTGCTGTTGGTGTTGCTGCATTTTTTGGTGCAAGACGTTCTGTTTTAACCCGGGAGCTTGGCACCATTTCCCTAACGGTCTTGGTTCCGTCTGGATGCAAAGTTTCTATCCGGAGTGAGGGCTCTTTGGTCTGTTGAAGGGCAAAGCAAAAGCAGGGTAGAGCGGCTAAAACTAAGAGTGTTTTTTTCATATCAGGTTCCGTCCTCAAGCAAAACCCAATGGTACAACACAAATTGAGTTTCTGAAAACGGAAAGGCGGTCGCTTGTTTGGCAGGGGGAAGGCTTTGCCTTCTGGCGGGACTGGCGTCCCTTGGTTACCGCTTCGCTGCATGGCTTCGCCATAGGCAACTAACAGTCACTGGGACCCCATTCCCGCAAGCGGGGCCCTTTCCCCAGCGTCAGTTAGTCGCTGCTACTTTTTGACCTTCTGATGAAGTTCCAACTGACATTTGAGTCGTAGCATGGTCGCAAATAGCAAAACTGGCCCAGCTTTCATATTCCAGCCTAACAACGCAGTCAGAAAGAACCTTAACTGTATAACCGGACATCATTAAATCGACGCTGGAAATCTCGTTGACCTTCTGACCGTTGAACGACAACGCAAAGTAAACGACCTTTTCTTTCACATCCTGATAAATACCTGTGACATGAATTTGAAGTTTATTAAACGGGTGAAAGGCATCCGGTGAGTATTTAAAACGAACCTCAGGAGGCTTTACAGGCTTTTTAGGTTGCTGTGGCTGTAGTTGGGTTGCCGATGCAGGATTTTGCTGCTGTGATGGCTGTAGTTCGTTTTGAGAAGGTTTTGGAGTGGCTTTTTTGCTCATATCTGGTTTAAGCAAGCTGTAGAAGCCGCCTACGCCGTAAAAAAGCCCAATAATGATGCCGATAACAGCAACCATATAGCGTTTTTTCTTCCACCAGATAGGAATATCCTTTACGTAGGCTTCTTCTACCTGCTTGCCATTGGTCATGGTGTGACTTTGGTAAAATTTAAATACCCAGCTTTCGTATTCCCGTTCATATGTATTGGTGACTTCAGCACCAGATTCACAGCCTTGGCAGATTTTAACGATGTACTGGTCAGTGCGACCCAAAGCGGATTTTTTAATGCAACGGTAGTTAATTTCAACCATTGCGCGTATGTCGCGGTGGACCTTTCTAAAGTCTTGCGTAACCAGATAAATATCAAAGCCGTAGTGACGATGAAGGGAAAGGAATTCTAACAGTTCTTTTTGGGTAGAACCTGCTGGCATGGCCAAGTGACATTCGTCAATAAAAAATACAGGGCCTTGGTTCTTCTCATTGCGCCATGTGTTGTATCTAAGGAAATGCTCAGCCTTAGAGAACGGGCGGTTACCATCACCAAAGTTATGAAACTCGCCGTCCACAATTTCGATTAAATCACGCACCTGATGCCCAAGGCTTGCAACAAAATGCTCTATCTGCAAGGGAAGGTTGGTAATGATTTTACGGCCTTCTTTTAATGCGGGAATAACGTGGTTTTTTACTGCCTCATAGCTTTTACCACCACCTGGGCGACCAGAAATACCGAAAATCATAAATAAAATGCCCCCTGGTGAGTCACAGATTTACTGCCTGGGAAAGTCACAGTTTGTTGGAGCCGGCAAGTCACACATAAATTAGCCAGGTTAGTCACGATTAGCTCCCTAAACGAACAAATGGAATAAGTTGCATAAACAACCTGACAGTAATGGAAGAAATAATCATGCCGAGCGCTTCAGGCAAGCCAATAGCAGCCAACATGCCTATAACATCAGGGGGCAAAGCGTTAAACAAGGATTGGATACCAAACGGTTGGAGTAATGCACCTACACCATCAAGAGCTAAGCGACCAATCACAAAAAAGCCATCTATGACAGTGAGCAGGATGTTTTCACAAAGAACGCCAACTGTTGAAACGGCTGCATAGCAGATGTCATACAGCCAATTGCCAAAATCTATTAACCATTGCGGCATGGATTAACCTCCAAAAATGAGTCTGCGGCATAAAAAGCCGGCACTAATTAGAATGATGAGTCGGACGAACGAAATAACGTAAGGCGGAAGTTCAACTGTGTGGCAACCAAGGTTAGCCATACCGTCAAAGTTAATACAGAACTCCCAGTGGTCAGGGGCAGAGCCAGAAAGGTCAGGTTTAAATCCCTTCAGGTATTCGTGAACGGTACTGTCCTGAAATTTTGTTTTGTGGTCTTCATAGATACTTGAAATGCCTTCAGGGTATTTAGGGGTAACCCAGCTTTTGCCTTTGTAGCAATCATCACCAGTACAAAGGGTTGGGCTTGCCTTCTGGCCTGTACCGGGCTTTAAAGAATCAGACAAAGAGTCTATGCCTTCGCCAATGCCGTCGAGCTTGTCACCCAAGCCATTTACTGCGTCTGTTACTTGCTGGCCGGATGCTGAAACAGCCTGCTGTGTAGCCTGACCGCTGGTCACAACATTGGTGCCTGTAGTTCCGGTGTTGTTGATTAACTCTGTGAGCTTTTGATTCACTTCAGTATCGTCATACTCTGAGGAACCGTTTTCCAACGCATCTTTGATGGCTGTTAGCTCTGCCAATAATTCGTCGGTAGAGCCTGAAATGGCTTGCTGTGTATTGAGGGCAGAATCAACTACATTTTGGTTCAGTTCTGATGTTTTAGCGTTGAGGGTATCCAAACGTTCGTGGGTGCCGGTATCAGCAGTGGGACCGCCTCCAGTACCAGAGTCAATATCCTGAATAGCTGATTTGATATCAGAAAGGGCTGTGGCTTGAGACTGATTTAAACTACCCATGTAGCTCATAATCTGGTCATTGGATTGCCAAACAGTGTCTTGGGTAGAAACGGCGGCATCCTGAGCTGATGCGCGAGTGTCAGAGCGGATTAAGTCTCGCAAACCAAAAAGCTCTGATGTTGCTGACTGTATAGATGAAAGTGTCTCAATATTTTCGTAAGTTCTATTATAAATTTCTCTAATATCCTCTCTGGACTCATACGCTAATTCATACGTCTCATACGATGCCTGTTCAGCGTTTTGAGAGGCAGAGATGGATTCACGAGCACTAATTTCTGCATTTTCAGCCCTATTAGCGGCAACCTGAGCATGATAACGAGCGTTTTCTATACCGATAGCCATTTGCGGTAAATCAGAAGTCGATTCAACGATAAGGGATTCAAGCTGAGCCTGACCTTCTGCCTGAGCTTCTTTAATTTCGGTGACATCTGTTTTTACATCGCCAAATAAATTCTCCATATCGGACAAGCGAACCTGACGATTCATGATGGTTTGGACTTTGTGGTCTACATTGGATATCTGATTTCCTAACGATGAGCGTACAGCTCTTGACTGCTGATATATGTAATTTTGGGTTTCAAGGGAACGTTGAGCAATAGCCCCTTGTGTTGCAAAAGAATCGTTAGATAAATAACTAGTAATGGAATTTAAGCGCTCAGTCATATTCTTAAGTGAGGCGTATGTATTATTGTAATAATTACTACGGTCAACTGTAGAGGGGGTTTCTTCACTCCACTCTGGAAGCTCAAGCGGAGGAGGAGGTTCAGGGGGGTCTATAGGGTCAGGGTTAGCACAAGAAGTGCCCGTGTATTGGTACACACAGACTTCGTCATTAGGATTGCCAGAATCTCCACCAGAACCAATAAGTGTCATATCACAGCACTGTGTAGGGCCATCATGATACTGATTAGTAGTTGCGCACCCTGTTCCAGCAGGTTGTGTAAACGGCTGAAGCTGGCCAGTGAGGGCAGCACAATTATTAGCATAAGCATTACCGGATAAAAAAAGCCCCGCGAACAGCAGGGCAAAAGTGAGTTTATTTTTCATCGCCAGCCCTTCGTCATGGCTTTTGCACATTCAACCCCCACCCACATAGCCATCATGTAAATGAGGGCAGTGATAGCACCGCCCAGCATTAAATTACGCCTTCTTCACAGCGCGTTTGCCTAAATCAATGGCCTTGTAAACCATCGTGATGCCGATAACTAAAACACCGATAGCGCCTACAGTTACAGCGACTGTAGTAAGGTCGATTGCGTCAAAAATTGCGTCCATAGTAGTTCCTTAAATTTTACGGATAAGTTGCTTGGCTAAACCCACTAAAAAGGGGCCATACCAAAAGGTTAAATAAAGGGTTATGCCAAACGTAAACGCCTGCAAAAACCCTTCAGGTGTTACTTCCACAGCCTGAGCGTTACGAATGTCAGAGGCGGAGGAAATCCAGTACCCTGGACACGTATCAATCGTGTCCAGAGTAAATACTGATGATGCTGGGTTGTATGGTGACCAATAGGCAGTTGCGTTGTCACAAAAGCCAGTAGCGAGTGATTCACAAACACGAATATAAGCAGGTGCCGCCGATGCTGATGAGGCGACTAGGCATTGTGCGTTTACAAATGAAGAAACGAACAACAACAGGGCGGCTAAAATTTTCATTAGGCGGCGTTCTCTTTTTTAACCTGAGCGCCTTGGCCAAACATCTGCATTGCTGATTCAGTTACGTAGCGCGTAACGCCTGATGAGCCCTGATAGGTGCTGACATAAATTGGCAGTGAAATTTGGGTTTCCAGCATCGGTGCTAAAAGGGTTAAAAAGCCTTTGGTAGCAAGGTCTTTCGATACCGTCAGTTCGGTAATCATTTCGCTGGTGGTGCCGAACTTAGTTGGGATTTGGCGCATCATGCCAAGTACGTACTGGGTGTACGGTTTTTTCTCTTTATCTAGCTTCTGTTCTTCGCGATAGCCTAAATAGATGCCTGTGTGAGAGTCACCTGTAAACGTTGGAATATGGACTAATTCAGCCATGTTATTTGCCTCAGCTTGCTATTTTTAGCATTGGGTTTAAGCGCTTCACTTGGTCGCGCAGGGGTTGGGGTTCCTGCCAGTTATCCGGCAGCTGGGTGTTAAAATCGATGTTGATCAGACGTACCAGCGGGACCACGTTATTTACTTCTGCGGTCAGGTTCTGGAGTTGGGCGCGGCTTAAGCCAGCGGTCTTTAAATCTGCCAAATGGCGGCTAAAAGTAGCTCTGTCCATATCGCGATAAACGGCTTCAAAGCCAAGTGTTTTCAGGGCAATGTAAAAATTGAATAGCTTAGAAGCTTTGGTGTAAGTACGGACACCGCTTTTGTTTTCACGGTAAAAATGGGTTCTCAGCGATTCTTGTATCGCGGCATCATTATGTAGGTGCATTTTTGCGCCCTCAAAAGACTTGAATACGTCCTGCCAGCTTTTTTGCCACAGGTGCTTTAACAGCGTTGGTTCGGCCTTAGCCTTGGTCATAAAATCAAATACGTGGACGGGTAAACCGTTATCAAAAAGCCACGGTGCAAATAATCGGGATTCAAAGCGGATAGCGCCTTCTGCCATTTCTTGAACGTCTGGCTGGTTCAAGGCGGCTAACTGGCGCATTAAGCAATCGGTCAGTGTTTTGTCACCGAACGACTTTTTAAGCTTCTTCTGGACTTCTTTGATGGAGTTCATCAGTTCAGGTGTTTTCAGGTAGGCTTTAAGCTGCTTTCTACGGCTATTGCGTTTGTTTTTGCCAGTACCTTTACCCCAGTAAACCGTTGACAGGTAATCGTCTGAAGTCTTGTTTTTGGTCTGTCCGGCGCTCACGTTTTTCAGAACCTGAAGCACCTGTAAAGCGGTGTTGTCGTTCTCTATCCTGGCTGTGTAAGTGACGTCGATATAGTCAATATTTGCTGTGGTCCAGTCTAGGAATTCAGACAGATGCGGCATGGCCATCATGAAAGCTTCAAGCACTGCGAACAGGCAGAGTTCAGCATCATCAGAGCCATAGACATTGTGCCCCTGCAACAGCTTGGCTGGATTGCCACAGATGCGGATATAGGGGTATTTCACAAAGTCAGTGCCGTCTACAAAGAGAAAAGCCAAGCTTGCGAAGCTGCTCGGGATTGACTCAAAACGGTGATTCAGGCGGCTTACTTCTGCGTTGCCTTCCAAGTCAAAATCAATCTGGCCAGAGTAGGAGAGACCGAGTTTTCCTTTCAGGGAAGGCAGTAGTATTGAGTTGTCAGAAATTTCTTTGACAAACTCAGGTTTGAACATCACGGAGATAGCGCCGAAGTCAATCATGCGGCGGCCCTTGAGCGAGAATAGCGCTTGCGGCAGGCAACAGATGCGAGCTTTTGACGGCCAGTACAAATAGAACCACAACCACAAAGGCAAAGTCTGGTTTCAGATGTCACACTTTTAAGTGCTACGTGTTGTTGAATTTGGCTAAAAGCGTCGTTTTCTTTAAGCAATGTCACACTTTGAAAAGGGAATTTTACGTAGCCACGATGATGTTGAAGGTTGAAAAAGTCGGTATCGACTTGACCAGTGATAAATGCTTTTAACCAAAGCCTTCCAAAGGCTTCAGTTTCAGAACAACCAAAAGTAGTTAACGGCTCTGGGTGATGCTTAATGTCAAGTTCGGCCTTCCAGTTAAAAAGCTTAACTTGTTGAATGAGTGCGCTTCTAAAGCCGGATGCGAATGGCACCAACTGATGTTGGTAAAAAAACGGGAGTAGAACGAAATCTATAATATTTTGCTTATCTTCGATAGCAATGTACGACTGTTTTCGAAAGCAGAAGAACTGAGTACCAGCAGGAACGAGTTGGCAATATGCGTTGTAAACCCACGTATCTAGCTCTTCTTCAGTAAGTTGTTCGACTTGTTCAAAAGTGATATTTAAAGTAGTCATTGTTGTCTGGACTCCATAATGCAAAGCCAGATACCTAAGACGCCACCGACAACAAAGCCGATAAGAAAGCAAAGGATTTTAGGAAATTCTAAATACAAATCAATCATGCGGCGTTCCTTCTGGAAGACCGCTTGCGGCAAGCTGGTGATGCGTACTTTGCTTTTCCGGTGACAACACGACCACAGCCACAATCACAAATTTCAGCCCGGAGAGTCACAGGATAAAGAGCCTGGTCGGTCACAGATTGTAACGGCCGGTTAGTCACACTTACTTGTCCTGACTCAGTCACAACAGAATGAACCAGGTGAGTCACAGTTAAATCAGCCGGCCGAGTCACACCATAAACAGTTTCATTGATTAAATTGGCCAGAACTGAGCCAAGCACCAGCGGAACGCCGTTACCAACTGCGCGCTTTTTGCCTTCAACAGTGAAGCTTGGTAAATCAAAATCAGCGGGTAAACCTTGGCAGTATTTCAGGTGTTCAAATGACCGATCATCAGAAGCGACAGCGGCACCATGTTCGGCTGAACGGCCTGTAAATTTAGGCGGGTTTAGTGTTAGACCGTATTTGCTGCCGAACTGGAAATGGCGCAAGCGACTGACGTTAGTGAACCATGCTTGGTTTAAATCAAAACGCTGCCATGACCAGCCGTTAATTTTTAAGTCAGGTACTCGGGCAACGTTTTCAAGAAGCCACCAATTACAATCTGCTTCGGTGACAATGCGCTGATAATGGCCGAGCAATTCTAAGCCTTCGCCTGTTGGTTCTAAACGGCGTAAACCAGAAAATTCAGGGCAGGGAGAACCACCGATAATTCCGGAAAATACTCCGGCAGGTACATGAAAATCACGTATGTCCTGACCTAAAAGTAAATCAGGGCCGCGAACTACAGAGAATCCGAGCGCTTCAAATGGTTTGGAAAACAAGTCAATGCCAGGATAAAGAGACAGGATTAATTTGCTGGATGGAACTGGTTTTGGCACCAGCTGGGTCACAGTTAAGTTTCCCTGGTTAGTCACATTCATCATTGTCTGGCCTGCAAATTACAAACCCAATCACCGACACCAGCAGAAAAAACGCTGGGATTTTTACAGCCTGTACTACCGTCAAAATTGGTTTTGAAACAGACAGTACACAGAGAGCAACCAGCCAAAGGTTCACTTGCAAGCACGGTGGAAAACGGTTTATCAGACGTAGGTAAAAAGCTGAAATCTAATGAGTTTTGAGTTAAAAACCGTTCCAGCTGTAAGTAGTGTTTTGGTGCATCAACTGCTATATTCGCTGTAACAGGCAAATCACCTTTGCTTTCAACGGTTTTAAGCTGCAAATACAGCTCATAATCTGAGTGGTTTGAACGGAAAGACAGGCTTTTTGCTAAGACCAGTTTGAACTTTGCGCCTTTTTCCTTGAGCTGGATTACGTCCTGTAGGTTCATGGTTTTTATACCTTACTTATCAACAGTTTCTGTGGATAAGTGTTGTGACGCTTCACCTTCAAAGTCGCAGTCAGAACACATGATGAAATCTATTTTTAATACAGGGTCGTGAACGAAATCGGCATACTGAGCGCCACAGCTTGGGCAGTTTGGGATTACTTGGTGTTGAGCATCATCAGAAAGCGTAATTGGTGATGTTGCAGATAAGTGCCCAGCAGCAGGGGCGGTGGCTGGAACCTGTACCGCTGGTTCCTGCTGTGGGACTAAAGCAGCACCGTTAACATGTGTCAGAACTGGAAAGCCTTGAGATGTATCCAGCTTATGAGTTGTGTGGCACTGGGTGCAGATTAAATACATGGTGGAACCAACGGCGATGCCGTAATTAAAGTGCAGCCCGTTACATTCGACGCATTCAAAAAGAGTTGTGTTCATTGGTTCCAGCCTTTGAAGTTAGTTAAATGATTTCTCACTAAATGGTGAGAGCTTTCGGATTATTATCACCAGAAGGTGAGAAGTCAAGAGGTAAGTATGAATTTCAGTTACAGCCTGATAGAGATGTACAAAGAAAAACTAGGCATAACCAGCGACAACAAAGCGGCTAAAGAACTGCAAGGAATGTCGTCTGGGAGATTGTCAGAAATAAAATCAGGTGAACGGTTCTTAACTGAAGAACAGGCTTTAACGATCGCCAAAGAATGCAATCTAAACCCTGAATGGGTGTTGGTGAATCTGGCCGCAGAGACTAGCAAGTCCGAGGCATGTAAGCCGATATGGGCTAATCTGGCAAAAAAGCTAAGTAAAGCAGCTCTGGTTTTCGTCGTAGCTGGACTGCTGAATTCGGGTCTGGTTCCAGATTTGGGTAAACGTGTGTTTTTGGCCCGTTCGCGCTTATTCGCATAATGTAAATATTACGTTTAAAATCAATGGCTTGGTGAAAGCCTGCTGCAAAGTTTAGTTGTGATTTTGAGAAGCGGAAAAGCAAAGGCGGTAGAAGCGGGGTGTTTTAGGGAGCTAATTTCTAAACCTGTTTCAAATTGAAACAAGAGTGCACTATTACTGTAGTGCACTCTGCGAGGCTCAGAGCAAGAGCGAAAAACAAGTTATCTATCGGAGTTCGGGCCTAAGAATCGGCGTTAAATCTTTCAGAGCATCGTAAACAAGTGGGTTCTTTGACATTGGAAAGTTACCAGCTTTTTTAATGGCTTTGAGTGAAGACATACAGAGGTTGTAATCACCACCAACAGGAGTTACTGAAGTAACAGAACCATCCGGTGCGAGCTTCATGTTAATCCGGCATTCTTTCCCCCGCATCGTATCGTCCACAAACCAATTCTGCTGGATTTTGGCGATTATCAGAGCCAGATAGTGCTGTTTTTCAGAAAGAATAGGGCTAGCAGCACCGGAAGAATTAGCTTGTTTGGCAAGCTGGGGAGCACGTAACTGTTGCAATGGTGCTGTTGGTGTTGCTGCATTTTTTGGTGCAAGACGTTCTGTTTTAACCCGGGAGCTTGGCACCATTTCCCTAACGGTCTTGGTTCCGTCTGGATGCAAAGTTTCTATCCGGAGTGAGGGCTCTTTGGTCTGTTGAAGGGCAAAGCAAAAGCAGGGTAGAGCGGCTAAAACTAAGAGTGTTTTTTTCATATCAGGTTCCGTCCTCAAGCAAAACCCAATGGTACAACACAAATTGAGTTTCTGAAAACGGAAAGGCGGTCGCTTGTTTGGCAGGGGGAAGGCTTTGCCTTCTGGCGGGACTGGCGTCCCTTGGTTACCGCTTCGCTGCATGGCTTCGCCATAGGCAACTAACAGTCACTGGGACCCCATTCCCGCAAGCGGGGCCCTTTCCCCAGCGTCAGTTAGTCGCTGCTACTTTTTGACCTTCTGATGAAGTTCCAACTGACATTTGAGTCGTAGCATGGTCGCAAATAGCAAAACTGGCCCAGCTTTCATATTCCAGCCTAACAACGCAGTCAGAAAGAACCTTAACTGTATAACCGGACATCATTAAATCGACGCTGGAAATCTCGTTGACCTTCTGACCGTTGAACGACAACGCAAAGTAAACGACCTTTTCTTTCACATCCTGATAAATACCTGTGACATGAATTTGAAGTTTATTAAACGGGTGAAAGGCATCCGGTGAGTATTTAAAACGAACCTCAGGAGGCTTTACAGGCTTTTTAGGTTGCTGTGGCTGTAGTTGGGTTGCCGATGCAGGATTTTGCTGCTGTGATGGCTGTAGTTCGTTTTGAGAAGGTTTTGGAGTGGCTTTTTTGCTCATATCTGGTTTAAGCAAGCTGTAGAAGCCGCCTACGCCGTAAAAAAGCCCAATAATGATGCCGATAACAGCAACCATATAGCGTTTTTTCTTCCACCAGATAGGAATATCCTTTACGTAGGCTTCTTCTACCTGCTTGCCATTGGTCATGGTGTGACTTTGGTAAAATTTAAATACCCAGCTTTCGTATTCCCGTTCATATGTATTGGTGACTTCAGCACCAGATTCACAGCCTTGGCAGATTTTAACGATGTACTGGTCAGTGCGACCCAAAGCGGATTTTTTAATGCAACGGTAGTTAATTTCAACCATTGCGCGTATGTCGCGGTGGACCTTTCTAAAGTCTTGCGTAACCAGATAAATATCAAAGCCGTAGTGACGATGAAGGGAAAGGAATTCTAACAGTTCTTTTTGGGTAGAACCTGCTGGCATGGCCAAGTGACATTCGTCAATAAAAAATACAGGGCCTTGGTTCTTCTCATTGCGCCATGTGTTGTATCTAAGGAAATGCTCAGCCTTAGAGAACGGGCGGTTACCATCACCAAAGTTATGAAACTCGCCGTCCACAATTTCGATTAAATCACGCACCTGATGCCCAAGGCTTGCAACAAAATGCTCTATCTGCAAGGGAAGGTTGGTAATGATTTTACGGCCTTCTTTTAATGCGGGAATAACGTGGTTTTTTACTGCCTCATAGCTTTTACCACCACCTGGGCGACCAGAAATACCGAAAATCATAAATAAAATGCCCCCTGGTGAGTCACAGATTTACTGCCTGGGAAAGTCACAGTTTGTTGGAGCCGGCAAGTCACACATAAATTAGCCAGGTTAGTCACGATTAGCTCCCTAAACGAACAAATGGAATAAGTTGCATAAACAACCTGACAGTAATGGAAGAAATAATCATGCCGAGCGCTTCAGGCAAGCCAATAGCAGCCAACATGCCTATAACATCAGGGGGCAAAGCGTTAAACAAGGATTGGATACCAAACGGTTGGAGTAATGCACCTACACCATCAAGAGCTAAGCGACCAATCACAAAAAAGCCATCTATGACAGTGAGCAGGATGTTTTCACAAAGAACGCCAACTGTTGAAACGGCTGCATAGCAGATGTCATACAGCCAATTGCCAAAATCTATTAACCATTGCGGCATGGATTAACCTCCAAAAATGAGTCTGCGGCATAAAAAGCCGGCACTAATTAGAATGATGAGTCGGACGAACGAAATAACGTAAGGCGGAAGTTCAACTGTGTGGCAACCAAGGTTAGCCATACCGTCAAAGTTAATACAGAACTCCCAGTGGTCAGGGGCAGAGCCAGAAAGGTCAGGTTTAAATCCCTTCAGGTATTCGTGAACGGTACTGTCCTGAAATTTTGTTTTGTGGTCTTCATAGATACTTGAAATGCCTTCAGGGTATTTAGGGGTAACCCAGCTTTTGCCTTTGTAGCAATCATCACCAGTACAAAGGGTTGGGCTTGCCTTCTGGCCTGTACCGGGCTTTAAAGAATCAGACAAAGAGTCTATGCCTTCGCCAATGCCGTCGAGCTTGTCACCCAAGCCATTTACTGCGTCTGTTACTTGCTGGCCGGATGCTGAAACAGCCTGCTGTGTAGCCTGACCGCTGGTCACAACATTGGTGCCTGTAGTTCCGGTGTTGTTGATTAACTCTGTGAGCTTTTGATTCACTTCAGTATCGTCATACTCTGAGGAACCGTTTTCCAACGCATCTTTGATGGCTGTTAGCTCTGCCAATAATTCGTCGGTAGAGCCTGAAATGGCTTGCTGTGTATTGAGGGCAGAATCAACTACATTTTGGTTCAGTTCTGATGTTTTAGCGTTGAGGGTATCCAAACGTTCGTGGGTGCCGGTATCAGCAGTGGGACCGCCTCCAGTACCAGAGTCAATATCCTGAATAGCTGATTTGATATCAGAAAGGGCTGTGGCTTGAGACTGATTTAAACTACCCATGTAGCTCATAATCTGGTCATTGGATTGCCAAACAGTGTCTTGGGTAGAAACGGCGGCATCCTGAGCTGATGCGCGAGTGTCAGAGCGGATTAAGTCTCGCAAACCAAAAAGCTCTGATGTTGCTGACTGTATAGATGAAAGTGTCTCAATATTTTCGTAAGTTCTATTATAAATTTCTCTAATATCCTCTCTGGACTCATACGCTAATTCATACGTCTCATACGATGCCTGTTCAGCGTTTTGAGAGGCAGAGATGGATTCACGAGCACTAATTTCTGCATTTTCAGCCCTATTAGCGGCAACCTGAGCATGATAACGAGCGTTTTCTATACCGATAGCCATTTGCGGTAAATCAGAAGTCGATTCAACGATAAGGGATTCAAGCTGAGCCTGACCTTCTGCCTGAGCTTCTTTAATTTCGGTGACATCTGTTTTTACATCGCCAAATAAATTCTCCATATCGGACAAGCGAACCTGACGATTCATGATGGTTTGGACTTTGTGGTCTACATTGGATATCTGATTTCCTAACGATGAGCGTACAGCTCTTGACTGCTGATATATGTAATTTTGGGTTTCAAGGGAACGTTGAGCAATAGCCCCTTGTGTTGCAAAAGAATCGTTAGATAAATAACTAGTAATGGAATTTAAGCGCTCAGTCATATTCTTAAGTGAGGCGTATGTATTATTGTAATAATTACTACGGTCAACTGTAGAGGGGGTTTCTTCACTCCACTCTGGAAGCTCAAGCGGAGGAGGAGGTTCAGGGGGGTCTATAGGGTCAGGGTTAGCACAAGAAGTGCCCGTGTATTGGTACACACAGACTTCGTCATTAGGATTGCCAGAATCTCCACCAGAACCAATAAGTGTCATATCACAGCACTGTGTAGGGCCATCATGATACTGATTAGTAGTTGCGCACCCTGTTCCAGCAGGTTGTGTAAACGGCTGAAGCTGGCCAGTGAGGGCAGCACAATTATTAGCATAAGCATTACCGGATAAAAAAAGCCCCGCGAACAGCAGGGCAAAAGTGAGTTTATTTTTCATCGCCAGCCCTTCGTCATGGCTTTTGCACATTCAACCCCCACCCACATAGCCATCATGTAAATGAGGGCAGTGATAGCACCGCCCAGCATTAAATTACGCCTTCTTCACAGCGCGTTTGCCTAAATCAATGGCCTTGTAAACCATCGTGATGCCGATAACTAAAACACCGATAGCGCCTACAGTTACAGCGACTGTAGTAAGGTCGATTGCGTCAAAAATTGCGTCCATAGTAGTTCCTTAAATTTTACGGATAAGTTGCTTGGCTAAACCCACTAAAAAGGGGCCATACCAAAAGGTTAAATAAAGGGTTATGCCAAACGTAAACGCCTGCAAAAACCCTTCAGGTGTTACTTCCACAGCCTGAGCGTTACGAATGTCAGAGGCGGAGGAAATCCAGTACCCTGGACACGTATCAATCGTGTCCAGAGTAAATACTGATGATGCTGGGTTGTATGGTGACCAATAGGCAGTTGCGTTGTCACAAAAGCCAGTAGCGAGTGATTCACAAACACGAATATAAGCAGGTGCCGCCGATGCTGATGAGGCGACTAGGCATTGTGCGTTTACAAATGAAGAAACGAACAACAACAGGGCGGCTAAAATTTTCATTAGGCGGCGTTCTCTTTTTTAACCTGAGCGCCTTGGCCAAACATCTGCATTGCTGATTCAGTTACGTAGCGCGTAACGCCTGATGAGCCCTGATAGGTGCTGACATAAATTGGCAGTGAAATTTGGGTTTCCAGCATCGGTGCTAAAAGGGTTAAAAAGCCTTTGGTAGCAAGGTCTTTCGATACCGTCAGTTCGGTAATCATTTCGCTGGTGGTGCCGAACTTAGTTGGGATTTGGCGCATCATGCCAAGTACGTACTGGGTGTACGGTTTTTTCTCTTTATCTAGCTTCTGTTCTTCGCGATAGCCTAAATAGATGCCTGTGTGAGAGTCACCTGTAAACGTTGGAATATGGACTAATTCAGCCATGTTATTTGCCTCAGCTTGCTATTTTTAGCATTGGGTTTAAGCGCTTCACTTGGTCGCGCAGGGGTTGGGGTTCCTGCCAGTTATCCGGCAGCTGGGTGTTAAAATCGATGTTGATCAGACGTACCAGCGGGACCACGTTATTTACTTCTGCGGTCAGGTTCTGGAGTTGGGCGCGGCTTAAGCCAGCGGTCTTTAAATCTGCCAAATGGCGGCTAAAAGTAGCTCTGTCCATATCGCGATAAACGGCTTCAAAGCCAAGTGTTTTCAGGGCAATGTAAAAATTGAATAGCTTAGAAGCTTTGGTGTAAGTACGGACACCGCTTTTGTTTTCACGGTAAAAATGGGTTCTCAGCGATTCTTGTATCGCGGCATCATTATGTAGGTGCATTTTTGCGCCCTCAAAAGACTTGAATACGTCCTGCCAGCTTTTTTGCCACAGGTGCTTTAACAGCGTTGGTTCGGCCTTAGCCTTGGTCATAAAATCAAATACGTGGACGGGTAAACCGTTATCAAAAAGCCACGGTGCAAATAATCGGGATTCAAAGCGGATAGCGCCTTCTGCCATTTCTTGAACGTCTGGCTGGTTCAAGGCGGCTAACTGGCGCATTAAGCAATCGGTCAGTGTTTTGTCACCGAACGACTTTTTAAGCTTCTTCTGGACTTCTTTGATGGAGTTCATCAGTTCAGGTGTTTTCAGGTAGGCTTTAAGCTGCTTTCTACGGCTATTGCGTTTGTTTTTGCCAGTACCTTTACCCCAGTAAACCGTTGACAGGTAATCGTCTGAAGTCTTGTTTTTGGTCTGTCCGGCGCTCACGTTTTTCAGAACCTGAAGCACCTGTAAAGCGGTGTTGTCGTTCTCTATCCTGGCTGTGTAAGTGACGTCGATATAGTCAATATTTGCTGTGGTCCAGTCTAGGAATTCAGACAGATGCGGCATGGCCATCATGAAAGCTTCAAGCACTGCGAACAGGCAGAGTTCAGCATCATCAGAGCCATAGACATTGTGCCCCTGCAACAGCTTGGCTGGATTGCCACAGATGCGGATATAGGGGTATTTCACAAAGTCAGTGCCGTCTACAAAGAGAAAAGCCAAGCTTGCGAAGCTGCTCGGGATTGACTCAAAACGGTGATTCAGGCGGCTTACTTCTGCGTTGCCTTCCAAGTCAAAATCAATCTGGCCAGAGTAGGAGAGACCGAGTTTTCCTTTCAGGGAAGGCAGTAGTATTGAGTTGTCAGAAATTTCTTTGACAAACTCAGGTTTGAACATCACGGAGATAGCGCCGAAGTCAATCATGCGGCGGCCCTTGAGCGAGAATAGCGCTTGCGGCAGGCAACAGATGCGAGCTTTTGACGGCCAGTACAAATAGAACCACAACCACAAAGGCAAAGTCTGGTTTCAGATGTCACACTTTTAAGTGCTACGTGTTGTTGAATTTGGCTAAAAGCGTCGTTTTCTTTAAGCAATGTCACACTTTGAAAAGGGAATTTTACGTAGCCACGATGATGTTGAAGGTTGAAAAAGTCGGTATCGACTTGACCAGTGATAAATGCTTTTAACCAAAGCCTTCCAAAGGCTTCAGTTTCAGAACAACCAAAAGTAGTTAACGGCTCTGGGTGATGCTTAATGTCAAGTTCGGCCTTCCAGTTAAAAAGCTTAACTTGTTGAATGAGTGCGCTTCTAAAGCCGGATGCGAATGGCACCAACTGATGTTGGTAAAAAAACGGGAGTAGAACGAAATCTATAATATTTTGCTTATCTTCGATAGCAATGTACGACTGTTTTCGAAAGCAGAAGAACTGAGTACCAGCAGGAACGAGTTGGCAATATGCGTTGTAAACCCACGTATCTAGCTCTTCTTCAGTAAGTTGTTCGACTTGTTCAAAAGTGATATTTAAAGTAGTCATTGTTGTCTGGACTCCATAATGCAAAGCCAGATACCTAAGACGCCACCGACAACAAAGCCGATAAGAAAGCAAAGGATTTTAGGAAATTCTAAATACAAATCAATCATGCGGCGTTCCTTCTGGAAGACCGCTTGCGGCAAGCTGGTGATGCGTACTTTGCTTTTCCGGTGACAACACGACCACAGCCACAATCACAAATTTCAGCCCGGAGAGTCACAGGATAAAGAGCCTGGTCGGTCACAGATTGTAACGGCCGGTTAGTCACACTTACTTGTCCTGACTCAGTCACAACAGAATGAACCAGGTGAGTCACAGTTAAATCAGCCGGCCGAGTCACACCATAAACAGTTTCATTGATTAAATTGGCCAGAACTGAGCCAAGCACCAGCGGAACGCCGTTACCAACTGCGCGCTTTTTGCCTTCAACAGTGAAGCTTGGTAAATCAAAATCAGCGGGTAAACCTTGGCAGTATTTCAGGTGTTCAAATGACCGATCATCAGAAGCGACAGCGGCACCATGTTCGGCTGAACGGCCTGTAAATTTAGGCGGGTTTAGTGTTAGACCGTATTTGCTGCCGAACTGGAAATGGCGCAAGCGACTGACGTTAGTGAACCATGCTTGGTTTAAATCAAAACGCTGCCATGACCAGCCGTTAATTTTTAAGTCAGGTACTCGGGCAACGTTTTCAAGAAGCCACCAATTACAATCTGCTTCGGTGACAATGCGCTGATAATGGCCGAGCAATTCTAAGCCTTCGCCTGTTGGTTCTAAACGGCGTAAACCAGAAAATTCAGGGCAGGGAGAACCACCGATAATTCCGGAAAATACTCCGGCAGGTACATGAAAATCACGTATGTCCTGACCTAAAAGTAAATCAGGGCCGCGAACTACAGAGAATCCGAGCGCTTCAAATGGTTTGGAAAACAAGTCAATGCCAGGATAAAGAGACAGGATTAATTTGCTGGATGGAACTGGTTTTGGCACCAGCTGGGTCACAGTTAAGTTTCCCTGGTTAGTCACATTCATCATTGTCTGGCCTGCAAATTACAAACCCAATCACCGACACCAGCAGAAAAAACGCTGGGATTTTTACAGCCTGTACTACCGTCAAAATTGGTTTTGAAACAGACAGTACACAGAGAGCAACCAGCCAAAGGTTCACTTGCAAGCACGGTGGAAAACGGTTTATCAGACGTAGGTAAAAAGCTGAAATCTAATGAGTTTTGAGTTAAAAACCGTTCCAGCTGTAAGTAGTGTTTTGGTGCATCAACTGCTATATTCGCTGTAACAGGCAAATCACCTTTGCTTTCAACGGTTTTAAGCTGCAAATACAGCTCATAATCTGAGTGGTTTGAACGGAAAGACAGGCTTTTTGCTAAGACCAGTTTGAACTTTGCGCCTTTTTCCTTGAGCTGGATTACGTCCTGTAGGTTCATGGTTTTTATACCTTACTTATCAACAGTTTCTGTGGATAAGTGTTGTGACGCTTCACCTTCAAAGTCGCAGTCAGAACACATGATGAAATCTATTTTTAATACAGGGTCGTGAACGAAATCGGCATACTGAGCGCCACAGCTTGGGCAGTTTGGGATTACTTGGTGTTGAGCATCATCAGAAAGCGTAATTGGTGATGTTGCAGATAAGTGCCCAGCAGCAGGGGCGGTGGCTGGAACCTGTACCGCTGGTTCCTGCTGTGGGACTAAAGCAGCACCGTTAACATGTGTCAGAACTGGAAAGCCTTGAGATGTATCCAGCTTATGAGTTGTGTGGCACTGGGTGCAGATTAAATACATGGTGGAACCAACGGCGATGCCGTAATTAAAGTGCAGCCCGTTACATTCGACGCATTCAAAAAGAGTTGTGTTCATTGGTTCCAGCCTTTGAAGTTAGTTAAATGATTTCTCACTAAATGGTGAGAGCTTTCGGATTATTATCACCAGAAGGTGAGAAGTCAAGAGGTAAGTATGAATTTCAGTTACAGCCTGATAGAGATGTACAAAGAAAAACTAGGCATAACCAGCGACAACAAAGCGGCTAAAGAACTGCAAGGAATGTCGTCTGGGAGATTGTCAGAAATAAAATCAGGTGAACGGTTCTTAACTGAAGAACAGGCTTTAACGATCGCCAAAGAATGCAATCTAAACCCTGAATGGGTGTTGGTGAATCTGGCCGCAGAGACTAGCAAGTCCGAGGCATGTAAGCCGATATGGGCTAATCTGGCAAAAAAGCTAAGTAAAGCAGCTCTGGTTTTCGTCGTAGCTGGACTGCTGAATTCGGGTCTGGTTCCAGATTTGGGTAAACGTGTGTTTTTGGCCCGTTCGCGCTTATTCGCATAATGATTATTATGTTAAATTGGATATTAGACTGATGCGGCAGCATCATGGTTCTGTGAATGGACAATTAGTCTGAGATTATGGACAAGTGTGAGATTGAAATTAACCTATTGATTATTAATAATTTTAAATTGATTTTAAGAGAGTTAATCCAGCTGTTTTCTTTTTAGAATCTCAACCAGGCTAAGACGAGAGATTAACTACTACCAGACATAAAAAACTGAAGATTCTCATTAGACCGCAGTTTTTCTATCAGTTCTGGCTGCATGTACTTGTAAATATCTTCAATGTTCAATACTTCAAGCTTGTTTAAATATGACATCCCTGCATATTCAGCTATTCGTTTCTCATGGATATCCTCCATGACAAACACTTTATCTGACCATTCTAGTAGCTCGACGGTACATAACGTCGAACCGTATTTCTGGCAATATTTTTGACTCAGCCCAGCTGATTTAAACAGATGGCTGTGACAGATAGATCGAAAGTAATCCTCTGCCGTACGGGAACGATGTTGATTAGCTGTGCACAGGAATAAAATGTTCATAAGGCTACTGTTTATCAAACTCAGGATTGCGCGTAGTCATTATAACACCCTCGCTAATTTAGCTACACCACCGATGAATGCTAGCCAGACCAGAACTCTTCGCGATAGATGATGTTCATTTATAGCGTCTGAAACCACAAAAAACCTGCCAAAGCAGGTTTTTGTATCAATTTAATGAGGCGCACTACGGCCCGATGTTGTCATCAATGTACATATATAAACCTCGTTTTCAGAAGATCCGAATTAACAATAGCAGATTTTACAAATGGTGCCTAGCAGACATGTTCGTGCACCAATCCCCTCACCTATTCCGCTAAGCTACGTTCCTCGTAGTGTAGTCATTCATCGTACAACTGATCTACCAAACTTCCGTAATAGCGCATAATTGATTCGTAACTATAGAACGTCCTGTTCAGCGTCAGAAGCTTAGTGTTATCCAAGTTGATTATAGATAAGGTAAGCTCTAGACCTTTCAATGTGATTGTTGGCAAGGTTACAAGATTGCGACCAGTTTCCTGCCACTGCATCATATATGCTTTGAACTCATCCTCTTCTATGGTTAAGGAGTTCATGATGATTCTCTTGTAAGTAGTTTGTAAATAAATAAAGCACATCTACCATTTCGCAGCAAAGCAATAGCCTTGGAAATGTGACTATTGCCACCAGATGCTAATAGATTCAATGAAATCCATACTTAAGTTCAAGTACAGATATCGATTAAAATGAAGTTTGATACGTTTATATCTTCACCTTGGCGTTCGTGCACTCGGTAATGTACTATTCACAATTCTTCCAGAAGCAAGGCAGTGCTACTAACGTTTTTGGCTGCCAAAGTCTGCTGTAAATTAGTTTATCCCCTAAATTTTGGTCGGAATTAAATTCATCATGTTAAAGCTTACTCTGCAACAACTAGAATCCTACCTCTGGACAGCCGCTGACATTTTACGCGGCAATATGGATGCATCGGAATACAAAGACTACATCTTCGGCATGATGTTCTTAAAACGCTTAAGCGATAGCTTTGACGAAGAGCAAGAAAAGATTGTTACGCACTACCTCAGCAAAGGGAAAAGTCAGGCTGAAGCCGAAAAGTTGGCTCAAGATGAAGACGAATACGACCAAACCTTCTTTGTACCTGAACGGGCGCGCTGGTCGACAATTAAAGACCTCAAGCACGACATTGGTGCCGAACTGAATAAAGCTACCGAGGCTATTGAAGAGCACAACCCCAGCCTTGAAGGCGTGTTGGTATCTATCGATTTCAACATAAAAAACAAACTCTCGGACAAAAAACTCGCCGACTTACTGAGCCACTTTAGCCAGTACCGCTTGCGAAATTGTGATTTTGAATCCACAGATTTGCTTGGCACAGCCTACGAATACCTTATCAAAATGTTTGCCGATTCCGCCGGTAAAAAAGGTGGCGAGTTTTATACCCCGAGTGAAGTTGTGCACCTCTTAGTATCGCTTATCAAGCCACATGCTGGTATGCGTATTTATGACCCAACTTGCGGCTCAGGTGGCATGTTGGTGCAAGCTCGTAATTACTTAGTTAGCCACGGCGAAAACGCGTCCAACCTCTCGCTTTATGGGCAAGAGATGAACCTCAACACCTGGGCGATTTGCAAGATGAACATGTTCTTGCACGGTGTGTTCAATGCCGATATCCGTAAAGGCGATACTCTGCGCGAACCGCAGCACACCCAAAACGGCGAGTTGATGAGCTTTGACCGCGTTATCGCTAATCCGCCGTTTAGCCTTGCAGCCTGGGGTAAAACCGAATGCGATAACGATGGCTTTGGCCGCTTCCCTTATGGCACACCACCCAAAGATTCCGGCGACCTCGCCTTTGTGCAGCACATGATAGCGTCGCTTAATAACAACGGCATGATGGGCGTGGTGATGCCTCACGGCGTACTCTTTCGCGGCTCAAGCGAAAAAGAAATTCGCAAAGGCATGTTGACGGATGATTTGTTAGAAGCGGTGATTGGTTTGCCTTCAGGCCTCTTTTACGGCACCGGTATTCCTGCAAGCCTATTGATTATTAACAAGCAAAAGCCCGCAGATCGTAAAGGCAAAGTGCTGTTTATTAATGGCGAACTGGATTACCAAGAAGGCAAAAATCAGAATGTATTGCGAGCGCAGGATATTGAAAAAATTGTGACCACCTTTGAGCAATATCAAAACGTAAAACGCTATGCTCGCGTGGTAAATATTACCGAAATTGCCGAAAACGATTACAACCTAAATATTCGTCGCTACGCAGATACCTCACCACCGCCAGAAATTTTTGACGTGCGAGCACTTCTGCACGGTGGTGTACCTGTGCGCGAAGTGCATGATGATTATATTCAGGAAGAAATTATTAAAGGCTTTGATTTGAGTGTTGTGTTTATTAAGCGCGATGATGACTATTACGATTTTAAAGCGGATATCACTTCCAAAGAATTAATACGTACATTCTTATCGACAGAAAACCAAGCGCTGATTTCTCAAGTTGAGCGTTGGTGGGATAAGTATCGTATATCACTCCATGAATTAGAAGAACAGGTGGTGCAAGCTGAAACTGTTCTGAAGGGATTTTTAGCGGAGCTTGGGTATGACTAATTCAATTCCTCAAGGTTGGAATCGTTCAAATGTTAATAACACTTGCGATGTACTAGATTCAAAAAGAATTCCTGTAAATTCAGAAGAACGTGCAAACCGTAAGGGGCCGTACCCTTATTATGGCGCAAATGGAATTCAAGGTTTTATTGATGAGTTTATTTTCGAAGGCGAACATATTCTTCTTGCGGAGGACGGAGGAAACTTTGACTTATGGGAATCAAGACCTATCTCTTACTTAGTTTCAGGTAAATTTTGGGTTAATAATCATGCTCATATTCTGAAAGCAAAAAGCGGTCATAGTACAAGGTTCATACATTACAGTCTTGTTCATAAAAACATCACTAAGCATATTAATGGTGGGACTAGAGCAAAACTTAATCAATCAGATATGCGTGATATTGAACTAGCATTGCCCCCACTCCCCGAACAACAAAAAATTGACGCCATTCTCACATCTGTTGACAAAGGGATTGAATTTACACAAGCGCAAATCAATAAACTCAAAGACCTCAAAACCGGCATGATGCATGAATTACTTACTAACGGGATTGAGCATTCGGAGTTTAGAGATAGTCCGGTTGGAAGGATTCCTAAGGCTTGGGATTGTGAGCTGTTGGATAAGGTTGCAAAGCGCGGAAGTGGCCATACTCCAGATAAACAAAAAAAAGAATATTGGAATGGTGGAATTAAGTGGATATCGCTGGCTGACTCATCAAAATTAGATAAACTGCATATTGGTGAGACGGAGCATGAAATTAGCATTGAGGGAATAAAAAATTCATCAGCTGTTTTACACCCTAAAGGAACAGTTGTTTTATCACGAGATGCCGGTATCGGAAAAAGTGCTGTCACTACAGATGCTATGGCAGTCAGCCAGCATTTTATGGCTTGGACATGTGGAGAAAAGTTAGATAAGTATTTTTTGTATTACCTTCTTCAAATGTGGAAACCAAGATTCGAGAATATTGCTATCGGCAGCACAATTAAGACCATAGGATTAGCATATTTCAAAACACTAGAAATTCCCCTGCCTAAAATCGGTGAGCAAATTAAAATAGCTGAAATACTTCTTGGTCTAGATGACTCAATTTTTAAGTCTGAAAGAAAACGGAATCAGCTTACAAACATCAAAAAAGCTCTGATGCAAGATCTTCTCACCGGTAAAGTCCGCGTCAAAGTGAGTTGAAAATGAGTAAAGTCCATTATTTTCAGAGATTTCAGCAGAAAGAAAATGTCGTCACCAATAATACGTTGCTACTGTTTTCCCGGTTGTATGGCAGCAGCCCTATTCGCTTTGAACACTTTATTAATAGCCTACTGAGTGAAGATGGTGCAGATACCATTGATGTTGGGCTTAGTTTTCGTCAGCAAGAAGGGAATGGTAAGCGCTCCAGCATACCCGATGGGGCTATTACACAAAAAAGCATCAAGGTATTGATAGAAACCAAGCTATACGACAATCACGATTCTAGCCAGCTCAAAAGGCATGTTGATGGATTCGGTTCTGAAGAGACGCAATTACTATTGTTAATCAACCCAACAGAGCCTTCACAGCAATTCAACGACAAGGTTATTGAGTTTGTTAATAGCCATAACGAAGTTAATTCTACAAATATCCGCTACGCTGCCATTACGTTTAAGCACATTGTTGAATCCATGCGCAGTGTCATTTCGGATTATGATGTTGAGTTAAATGAGTTGGTGGATGACTACAGTAGTTTTTGTGACGAAGCAGGCCTTATTCCAAGGCATCAATTCGCTATGCGAGCTATCACTGCTGGTATCTCGTTCGATGCCAACGTGAAATATAATATTTACTTCGATCCAATAGAGCGAAGCTTCTCACGCCACCAATATATCGGCCTTTACAAAGGCAAAGCCATCCGAGCAATTGGCCTGCTTACCAAAGTGGTGAGAGTGGATTTTGACATTCACACAGAAACGTTCAACTCTATCGATATAAGAGACATTTTTAATCAGCCCAATAAATCTCAGAAACTCACGGATGCTGAAATTCTGGCGCTTAAGAGCATTATAAAAGTGGCAAAAGATAAACATGGATGGGATATTCACGTTGACCACCAATTTTTCTTCGTGGAGCAGTTTTATCCCACGCACTTTGCTAAATCATCAAAATATCCATTGATGCACACTCGCTTCTTTGATTTAGGGGAAGAGCTTGGTGTGGAGGCACTGCCAGGTTGCCAACAAATCGCTAGCTTATTAAACGGAAAGGAATGGGAATAGTGACCAGCGACGAATACGATAAAGTGGAATTACCCGCCATTGAACAATTACAAAAATTGGGCTGGATTTATATTAACGGTTTGCAATTTACACCCGCCACGAATGGTGAGCGTGAGTATTTCCGTGAAGTCGTATTAGAAAAACGCTTGGCCACAGCCATTCAAAGAATAAACCCGTGGATCAGCGATGAAAACCTGCGCAAAGTCATGCGTGATGTGACCCACCCCCTCACCGCGACCTTAATGGAAGCGAACCAAAATTTTTGGCAAACCTTAGTGAACTACCAATCGGTAGAGCAAGATTTAGGGAAAGGTCGTAAAGGGCAAACGGTTAAACTGATTGATTTTGACAATATCGCCAATAACGAATTTTTATGCGTGAACCAATTTAAAATTGAAGGAGTGAACGAAAATATCATCCCTGATATTTTGCTATTCGTGAACGGTTTACCTCTAGCTATTATTGAAGCTAAATCACCCTACATTACCAATCCGATGGAAAGCGGTATTAACCAATTGCGTCGCTATGCCAACCGCCGCACCCCTTTGGAAGATGAAGGTTGCGAAAAATTATTCTGGTATAACCAACTCATGGTCAGCACCCACCGCGACAAAGCTGCCGTGGGCACCATTAGCTCTAAGGTTGAGCATTATTTGGAATGGAAAGATGCCTACCCATTCGATAACGCGAGTTTTGCTCACTCACAAGAACAGCTGATTGCTGGTTTATTTAGCCACAACAATTTTTTAGATGTGATCAGAAACTTCACCTTATTTGAAGCTATTGATGGCAAGGTGGTTAAAAAAATTCCACGTTACCAACAGTTCCGTGCCGTGCATAAAACCATTGAGCGTTTAAAAACGGGCGCTACCAAAAAAGACAAAGGCGGCATTATTTGGCACACCCAAGGCTCGGGGAAATCCTTAACAATGGTGATGCTGGCCATAAAATTACGCCGCGACCCAGAACTGAGTGATTACAAGCTTGTCTTTATCACTGACCGCACCCAATTAGACCAGCAGCTCACTGCACAATTTGAACGCGCCCAGGGCGAAACGGTTTACCACGCAAAATCCGTCGCGGATTTGAAAAAACTACTGGCAAAAGATAGCTCCGACCTCATTACAGCCATGATGCAAAAAGTGCAAGATGATGAAACCACAGAAAGCTCCCCTATCAACGCCTCTGAAAAAATTATTGTCCTGGCCGATGAAGCTCATCGCAGCCAGTACGGAGGTTTGGGCTTATCGCTTAACGCATGGCTACCCAATGCACCTAAAATTGCCTTCACCGGTACGCCGTTAATAAGCTCACAAAAGACCAGTCACGAATTTGGCTCATACATAGACACCTACACCATCGAAGAAGCTGTGGCCGATGGCGCTACCTGCCAAATACTCTACGAAGGCCGCGAAGCCAAAACCAAAGTTACCGGCGATTCGTTAGATAAATTATTCGACGAGTATTTTTCAGACCGAACACTAGAAGACAAAGCGGCTATAAAAAAGAAATACGGCACCGAACAAGCTGTGCTTGAAGCCCCGCAGCGCATCCGCTGGGTGTGTATTGATTTGCTTAAGCACTACCGCGAACGTATTCAGCCTAACGGTTTTAAGGCCATGATTGTTACCTCTTCGCGTCGTGCTGCCGTTATCTACAAACAAATGCTAGACGAATTAGAAGCACCAGAATCTGCCGTGATTATTTCCGGAAAACATAATGATGATGCCTTCTTTGCGCCCTACACAGATAAAGTCACGCAAGAAAATCAGCTAAAGCAATTTAAAAGCCCACTCAGTGAAAGTGGTTTATCCATCATCATCGTCAAAGATATGCTCTTAACTGGTTTTGATGCGCCTATTTGCCAAGTGATGTATTTAGATCGCAAATTAAAAGAGCACACCTTGTTGCAAGCCATTGCTCGTGTAAACCGCACAGCCAGCAATAAACAACGTGGCTTCATTGTGGACTACTTTGGTCTGAGTGATTACCTCACCGAAGCGCTGGATATGTTTTCAAAAGAAGATGTCGCAGGCGCACTGCAAGACTTAAAAGATGAAATCCCCAAGCTTAAAGCCATGCACACTCGCGTGATGGGTCACTTTAAAGGCACAGACATCAATGACTTGGATGCCTGTGTGCTATTGCTCAAAGATGAAGATAAGCGTACCCAGTTTGAAATTGATTTTAAAAAGTTCGCCAAGCAGATGGACATCATCATGCCTGACGCGAGCGCAAAACCGTTTTTGAGTGATTTAAGGGCGCTGGGTAAAATTAATTTAGGTGCGCGTAACCTTTACCGCGATGCGCAGTTAAATCTTGCAGGCGTGGGTGAAAAAGTTCGTGCTTTGATTGAAGAACATATTCGCGCAACCGGCGTAGACCCAAAAATCCCCCCCATTGATTTACTTGCAGTTGATTACAAACAAAAACTGCAAGCACACAAATCGGATGAATCCAAAGCGTCCGAAATTGAAAATGCTATTAAGCACCATATCGACATCAACTTGGAAGAAGACGAGGAATACTACAAATCGTTGAGCGCTAAGCTGAATGAAATCCTTCTTAAAAAATCAGAGCATTGGGATCAACTGGTGCAAATGCTGTTGGACTTTCGTGACAACATTGAATCAGACCGCAAAAAAGCCGCTGATAACTTAGGGTTAGATGATACCGAATTTGCCTTTCACAATATCCTTGTGGCCGAAGTTACACGTATTAAGGCCAACGACTCTTTGGACGAAAACACACATGACGAAATCATCCAGATCACCAAATCGTTAGTGGCCATGATGGATGAAGCCACTACCATTGTGGACTTCTTCAAAAAGCCTGATGAGATGAAAGGCATGCAAAAGAGAATTAAGCGCACCATCGTAGAATCTAGTTTTGATGATGAAGAGCTACGTAAAGTCTTGATGGAACGTTTTATGGATTTGGCCAAGGTGAAGTTCAAATAATGGCTGTATCTAAAGTGCCGTCCACAGAATATATAGAGCAGCGCGGTATTGTTGCCGAAGTGATCCGCACACCACGCATTAAAACTGCACGCTTACAAGTGCATGACGGTGCTGTATCTGTGGCTGTGCCTTTTGAATTGACTGAAGATCGCATCAAAAAAATTCTTAGTGAAAAATATCGCTGGATTAAAGAAAAACTCTACCTTCACCAGCAAGCCATGCCTGTGAGCAGTAAAGAGTTTGTTAGCGGAGAGGCCTTTCCATACCTGGGTAGAAACTATCGCCTTAAAATAGAAACCGGCGCTTACCAGCCAGTAAAGTTAAAACAAGGCCGCTTAGTGATCAGCGTACCGGATCAAAATAAAACTCCAGAATTTATTCGCACAGCGTTAGTTCAGTGGTATCAACACCAGGCACTTAGTCGCTTCACCGAAAAAGTAAACCGCTATGCAAAAATCATCGGTGTACAGCCAACTAATGTTGTGATTAAAAACTTCAAATCCCGTTGGGGCAGCTGCACCGCTAAAGGCGAAATACAATTTCACTGGAAAGTCATTCTAGCCCCCCACCGCATAGTGGACTACGTCGTCATCCATGAACTTTGCCATTTAAAGCACCACGATCACTCACCAGCGTTTTGGAGGTCGGTAGAGAGATATGTGCCAGACTATTTGGAATGTAAAGAATGGTTGAAAATGGTGGGAAGTCGTTTTGATGTATGAGTGCTCTACCCTAGTCTGTGTATACCCCCTCACCTTATAGACTTTCATTGCGTACCGATTACCTAGCATTTGCATCGCTTGATACCATTTGAGCCGTTCGAGCGATAGCCTTTTACAGGTTCATTTTCCAAAACAATAACTTGACCAGGTCCATTCCAATTCGATAGCCAGCTGTAGAATGACTCACGAACAATTTTTGGCGACACGGTTATATCAGATAGATTAACAGGATAAGAGTATGACTTTATAGGGGAATCTAAGACTACAACACCCAAATGTGGATGATTTTTGTTCATGGCGTGTTGCATTAGAGCCACTATTAACGCTGATGAAAATATTGCACGTTTTCTGGCACCATAGCTTAATCTTGGCCGACCATCAATATTGATATCGCATGATTCAGCAACTAAATCGATTTATAGCCTTGCGGATCTTTGACTTTTAGTGCCTCTATTTTGTCTTTCAGTGCTTGATACTGATGTGCAAAAAGAGGATGGATAAAGAGTGTCCAGCCGTTAATTACCATCGGGACCTTATCAGAAAAGTTTATTCATCCTTATCTGATAGCGGTGCATCCAAATCAAATTCAACATCTGCTATTAGCGAAGCCACACTTTGACGCATACTGGCGGTCAGCGGTTGTAACTTCTCAGGATGTCTCTGCATATCAATAGCAAGAAATGATAAAAACTGGTTAAGCACAGGGTTCGTATCGACCATTTCAGCACGCTGCATAAGTACACTACCATCAGATTGGATGACATATTTGATCTTGTTTTTTTTACCCAAATGCAACGCCTGACGAACAGGACTCGGCAGGGTTGTCTGAAAACGGTCAATCAGTGTTGATTCTGCTTCCAAAGCCATTTGTGCAAGCATAATGCTCTCCACATGTTCATGGTGGTAAACTAGAAAATGCTCAGGTCATTTAATACTGAAATATGGAACCCACCATAGACCTTAGCTAGTTTTGAGCACGAAACATAAGTATAGATTTGAGTTGTCGAAATGTCAGCATGACGGTAGCCGTTGCGTGGCGGAACTGCCCGTTTGATACCCAATAATTTAAAGTAGCCACCAGTGGTAATGAGCAATAGATCACTGTGGTAAATTATGGTGACGTTTTGCAACATGTCATAACATTTCTAAATGAGCTGAAACCTGCACGCTTGCTTATTCTAATCAAAAAAGAAGTCAATTTTGATGAGAATAGACATATTATTTCAATCAACAAGTAACCTAGCGTTAGCTTTCTGAGAATGGCTAGCGTTGATCTATTACGGAGTGTATCTAAATCAGGTTACATTAGTGACGGGCGTGTATCGCATAAAGGTTACAGCACTTCAATTTCGCGAAAACCTAGCACCGTCAGCAAACCTGAGCCAAGCGTTCAATATCTGCTATTAACGAAATACTGACCATTAAGAGCGTGAAGCAGCCGATAAACGCTATGGTTGAAGAGTAAAACGAATGTCGGCTTTGCCTTATTTGCGGACGCTCGTTTTATCGAGAATCTGGCGTGTCATAACACCTTAGATCAGGTGGCCAATCAGTGTACCGCTACAAAATGACTTGGTTTATCAATCTGGAAACTAAACAGCAGTTACCGAAGTATCATTGACCTTTTCTCAAATCTTACCAATTCAAATTCAAATCATGACTTCGTATATGGCTGCGTTTACACGAACTCACATGCGTTTATAATTGCCACAACTTCACTCAATGATGAAAAACACATGGCTCAGCAATCAGTTCAATTAAATAATAATTTGTTAAAGCACCTCAGAAAGGAAAAACGTGAAACGCAAGCTGAGACAGCTGAGGCGTGTCAAGTGACAGAAAGGCATTATCAGAACATAGAAAGATATGGACGCACGACAACTGAAAAAATCCAGTTAATAGCCGAGCATTTCGATATTGCACCTGAAGAGCTGAGCACAAACATAAGCTCAGATAATTCGCTATGGTACATCACAACTCCTTTCTCTATCGATGGTGAGATTGCCAAAGGATATTACAAGACTATTGAAGATATAACGTCCCGAGCCAAAGCCTATGGAGATGGATACGAGCCACGATTATCAATTATCGATGGGACTCAGGTTAAAAAAATATCGATTGCTTTCTTCGAAGACGAACTTACTTGGTCCATACGACCTATAGAGCTTAATGAAAAAATTGGCTTGGTATGGGCTGAACTTTCTGACTGGCAAAAAGATACATGGGAAACGACTCGTGACCGATTGCTTTACGGCTGTGTTGAAAAAGTTTGTTTAAATGGCACTCCACTTGTTCCTGAAGGTTCAGCTTCTAAGTTTATTGTCGAATTTACTGAGTACGGCCAACGCAAAATAATAGACACAGGCCATCGCATCTTTAATTCTGCTGCTGAATTTCGTGTCTCATTTTCTGAGTGGCTAGATACAGTATCTATGTTTGAGCCACGCCGCTCTTCGCCAGGAATGTTCTATATGAATTACGACGTTAAAGATGAAATGACCAAGGCAATACGCGTCTACAAGGTTTGGGTAAATGAACACAGTGAAATCAAACGAGCACCTTGGTCAACGGCCAATATAGAGGACCTAATAAAAACGATAACCGACAGAAAAAAAGGCAAACTTTGGCCATTACCTGTTGGTATTAACGAGAGTTTTGATGGTGAAGAAATAGCACCATTCGAGCCTGATGTTACCTACACAAAAGTGACTGAACTACCAGAAATAAGTTTTTCAATCAAATTCGAATAACCAAAGCCTAGTGTAAAGCAAAAAGGAGACTAACATGGCGAAATCAAGCAGACCTGCCCCAGTAAATGGTCCAAGCAAAACAGGAGAAAAATCAGGTGGAGGGCGCGGCAATAACGTACCGCGTAGTAAATAAATGTCGAGTGAGTATAAAGAAGGCTACAACGCCTATTGGAAAGGTAAATCCAAGTCAGCCAATCCATACGACTGGTCAGAAACTGATTGGTGGTCGCAAGAAGATTGGGATAGAGGTTGGGATGCAGCTAAAGTCGAGGACTACTATGACGATGATTAATTGTACTAGCTCATATCTGATCTGACATTCAGTTATCAACGAATGGCAGCTGTGCAGATCAGGCGCTCTCGAAAAACGAATGTCAGATTTTCCTTATTAGCGGTCGTTCGTTTTTTCGTGGCCAGGGAATCTTACGCCGCCAGCACGCACGGCTTTTTAGTGAAGGCGAAGCCGAAGAGGAAAAGACGTCCGCGTGCATGTGCTTGTTAAGCGCTGACTCTATGCAGCTGCGCTCATTAATTGGTGCGGGGAGGAGGAATCGAACCCCCTCTCGTTTTTCCTGGATCTGGCAGGCAATTCACAATTACTGATCTCTCGTTCGGATTGAAAGTGTCCCACCAGGCCCGCAAAAACGCCACTCCGCACCAAACGCATGTAATAAATACGATCAAATTATCCATGATTACCTCCATTACGGCTTTCGCTTTCACTTCAACATTCACTTCCAACCCGAACGAGATCACTGCTCTTGCTTCAATACCTACCGTTACCTCCAAGTCATGATGATTAATACGCGTCCACCTGCTGCATGTGCCGGAGTAAACGAAGCTTACGAGGTCAAGCCCGAAGGGCGCAAATGGTTGCGATTGTCAAATTTAGTCATCTGCTTTCAATTGAAACGCAGCAGAATCGGATAGCCGAATGTATTTAAGGTTTTCAATTTTAGCAACAGGCTCGTTAGGGTTAAGCGATTCATTATTTATGAACGAATAGAAATTTCCATTATCGTCTACCTTACCTTGCGGGATATCATTCCCGAATGGATGACCGTAGTAATGCCCGTTTAGGAAAAATCCAATAGGCTTGTTGTAACCCTCAGGAATCAGATTGTATTTGACGTTACTTTTCATATTTTGGGACACCTTGTTCGATTGAATTTAACGTGTAGTTAAGGAACGGGCTTTAGTCCGTCCCTGTAAACGCAGCGAGCAATTTGAACCTGTATTATTCATTACCGCCTAGTCTGAAGTGGTGACTTGGTGTGCAGACAATCAGGTTTTTATCGGTTGTTTTATGCGCGACTACGTATAGTGAATTAATATGGCTAGCACATTGAACAATAGCAATGTAAAGCTGAAATAGAGAGGCCTCCTTACCGACCACTTGATGAATGCTCTCTAGTTTTTCTCGTTTCTTTGCGTCTGAGTGGAAAAATTTAGAATTAAACCAAAGATTCAGTATTTCTCTATTTGTCGTTGGATTTCCTAAAGCCCCTGTTGTGTCAGTGGATTTCATAGCGTGCTTGTACCATTGCGCTATTCTGTCTATGTAGTTTATTGCCCACTCGTCCTTTGCTTTTCTTCTGAGTAAACCTACGATTTTTTCAAAGTGAGTTGGTTCTTTATCGGCATAGAAAAACCTGAACTTCATGCCCATGTTAGCAATATGGTCTATGTCAGGAGTGTTGGCTTGGAATGTTCTCACCCGAGCAGTTGGATCTCTTGAATAACTCGACATTGGGATGTTCTGATATTTCCGTTGAGCTTCAGCTAAATCCTCAACCCTTTCTTTGAAAAGTAAGAGTTGCTGCGCCTCCTCGTTTGATAAAGGCTCAATTTCAGTAACATGACTTATCATGTATGGAAAAATGGTCAAGTACGCGTCCTTGTGAATATGCTCAACGTCCTGAGCAAGCGCGCGAACTTGTGAGCGTCGCAGCAGCCGCAGGCTGCGAATGACGCGATTTGTTATGTTTAACTTTGAAATAACGTTGCATGATGCTCATGAAAGACCTTCGCAGGCACGGTAAACTGGTAACCAATATCTGTAGTAACAATGAAATTGCCAAACGCAGATGACTCAGTCGGTATTTCTGGCCCAGTCAAGTTTTCCTTTGAGATATTGAATGAATATGCTTGCCCAGGTTCAATAATTATTTTTCCAAGTGGCTGCCTTGTGAAACCTTCATAAAGGAACTGTAAGATAGCTTTCTTTACTGGCATTTCTACCTGAAAATTTTTAATAAATGCCTTTATCATTGAGTGATTTTCTACGGTAACTCCAATCCCATAGGCCAAACCATTGACTGGGTGATGCGTCATCGCAATCGACATGCGGATCTTCAAATTTGGCTTAGTTAGCTTATCATTTACGAAATTCAACCCCAACAAAGTGGCCGTAAGCGCAATAGCAGTCACAATAGGCTCAATCTCCAGACCATCGGTTGCTTTTAAATTACTTTCAATGAGCCACCATATGGAAGTGATTAAAGCAAAAATGTTTACTGCGATAGCAAATGCAAACCTTTTGTTATCTTTAATATATTCTGAATATTTGCTCATGATTCTGATCTATCCCCGAAATTAATACCAATCCCGTGATGAGATTTTCCAGCTTATGCTGCCTGCTTTGCATACTCAACAGGCGACATGTAATTCAACGAACTGTGCGGGCGAATATGATTGTAATGCTC